>Ga0209075_1000044_pt1 | contig 92474 bp, 95 predicted proteins | sample Stecom2011_FD_187523 | JGI IMG/M metagenome (GOLD analysis project Ga0209075, IMG submission 187523) | Agricultural soil microbial communities from Utah to study Nitrogen management - Steer compost 2011 (SPAdes) (version 2) | ecosystem: Environmental > Terrestrial > Soil > Agricultural land... | reverse complement strand
TTAAATATGTATAAGGTTATAAAACTAATTCACTTAAATAAAAAATATAAGTTAATTGAAACAATTCCATTAATTGATCTTTATTTACTAAGCATAATTCTCTTCTGTAATTTTTAGATTCATTTATATAGAAATTATTAAAAAAATTTTATACAATTTACGAATAACTCAAAAATAAACTCCTGCCTCTAGAAAGCTTCTAAAATAAAATTATTGATAAATTATCCAGCTTATAAAAGATAATCTTCTCACAGACGACCCTTTTTTACATAAAACACAGTAATAATACAAAAAGAGCTTCATATAATACTAGAAGCTCTTTTTTATACTTTATTAAATTAAGGTCTTCTCCTTCTTAGAATAAATACAAATCCAAGAGCAGTTAGACCTGCAAAGATATAGCCACCTTTGAAACAGCCTTTTTTCTCAGGGACTGGTTCAACTATAACTTTGATTGTTACTTTTGTATCCCAGCGTTTAGCTATATTAACTTCAATTTCAACTTCACCTTCAGATACCGCAATAAGATTGCCATTCTCATCAACATAAGCTATATCTTGATTGCTTGATTTATATTCTAATTTTACAGTTTCATTAGGCTTTACTGTATATTCAAGTTCCTTTTCATCACCAACTGTTAATGTTATTTCAGTTTCAATAAATTCTAGTTCTACAGGAGCTGTATCTTCTCCATAAACAAAATCATATCTATACATTTCAATTCCAAAAACATTAATAATCCTAAAGGAAATATCATTAGCTTTATATGGACTTACTTGATCAAGAATTGTTGATGATTGATTTTTAGGAATTTGTTTTAATAATTCGTTATTCACATAAACTTCATAATGACTTACATAACTAGTAGGAGTTGCATCCCATACTAGTTCAGTATGAAAATCTTTTTCCACAGTTTCGATATTACTAATTTCACCATAATAGTGACGATCATCAATAACATCAAAATTTTTAGTTATTACTTCACCATTTCTTAAACTCATATTTATCGTTAGAGAATACTTACCAACTTCAGGAGCATTTTCTAAGATAATTTTATCTTGTGTAGGATTTAAGACTTCTTTTAGTAAAGTATCATCATTTAATACTTCAATTTTTTTAATTAAACCAGGACTAGGGATATCAAAGTTTATATTAATTTCTTCATTTTGTTTATCTTTAAAAACTTTTAATTTACTTTCAATTTCCGTTTTATTAATTAACGCTGATTTAGAATGGATTACAAATGGATATAGTCTTGTACCATCATGTTTTACAAACTCCACAGTAATCTTATCTTTACCTACTGTTATTAAGTTACCTCCATCTTGATCTGCACCTAGATGAGCAACTTCAACTTGACGTTGTTTTGTACCTGGTTCTTCTTTATGTCTATCTCCAATTTGAATACCTGTAATATAGTATGTTCCAAGGGCTTTACCTGAAATAACTTCATCTTGATATACTTGATATGTTCTAGCATAGACATGATTGTGTCCTCCTAGTACTAAATCAACACCTGTATTATCAAAGATTTCTTGGAAATATTCTTTCATATCTCGTGCTTGACCAGCATTTTGGCCATCACCAGTATAAAATGGACGATGCGTAAATACAATTATAAAATCAGCAGGATTATTAGCAGTAACTTCATTTAACCATTCTATTTGATTTGCGCGATGTGTTGCATCTAAAGCTGCTGCTTCAGAGTCTAGAGATACAAATAAAGCGTTTCCATACATAAAATAATATGAAGAACCTTTAACACCTTCAGCTCCATTATTTGGATTGCTTGTTACTGCATTAAAGAAATCTACACTTACAAATTGGGCACTAGTATTGTAATAATCATGATTTCCTGGAGTAACCGCAAACATATTGTCTTTTAATACATCCATCCCAAATAGGTATTCCCATTGTTCATAAACAATACCATAAGCTGTAACGTCACCACTAGCAAGAACAAAATCTAATTCTTTAATTTCATTCATTTTGTTTAAAACTTTATTAGCTTTATCTACGCGGGTATTACTACCTCCACCAAAGAAATATGAATGAATATCTGTTACATGAGCAAATGTAAATTCATCACCACCAGCAGTTTTAAATGACATAACAACATCATTTGTAACTCCTGAGACTTTATAATAATATCTAGTATTTGGCTTTAAATTTTGTAAATTTACTTCACATTTTTTGTAATTTTCTTTACCTTCAAATGGTAAAGCTGAACACTGTGGATGGGCAATTTGAACCCCCGAAAAAAATTCATTATCAGCATACATTACAAATGTTTGCGCATCTGAACTAACATGATAACTAATATTCATCTCTGTTGAACTATCTTCACCAGGGCTAGTAATAATCATTTTAGCCTCTACATTAGCCCTAACATTAAAATTTACTACAGTTAACATAAATACAACAAAAATGACTAGAAAGAATTTAAAATTCTTTTTCACTCTTCTACCTCCAAATCAAGTTATAATCACTTTAATTATACCATAATAATGACAAAATAAAAAATCTTTTAAAGAAAATTAAAAGATTTTTTTGTTGCTAAATATTACATAAATTTGAATTGTTATTTAACCAATTTAGACAATCTTCCATTACTTCTTCTCTATTTTTTTCTACCATTAATTCGTGTCTTGCATCTTCATACAATTTCAAATCTAGATTTTTGATATTTTGTTTTCTTAAAGTGTTATATAAACGCAGTACTAGTTTTTTTAATCCGCCAACAGGGTCCATACTACCACTTATTATGTAAATTGGTAAATCTTTAGGAATCAACTCGAAATTATGATTAATTTCTTTTAATCCTTTAAAGAAATCTCGATAAAATGATGCACTAAATATTCCACCACAATATGGATCACTTATATATTTATCAACTTCAGCTTCATCACGATTTAACCAATCAAGTTTTGTCCTATTTGGTTTAAATGGCTTATTGAAGCCTGAAAAAGTGAGGTCATGTAATTTTTTACTACGATATCTTGCACCTTTTAATTTACAAATTAACTTTGCATAAAAAATTCCAAAGTTAAGTGGAAGCGTAGCTTGTTTTGCAGATCCACAAAGAATTATTCCATTAATTTTTTTACCATGTAATTGACTAAATCTTTGTACTACAAATGACCCCATACTATGTCCAAAGAGGAATAAAGGTAAATTTGGGTATTCCTTCTTAATCATTTCTACAATCAACAAACAATCATCTACTAAAGTTTGAAATCCATCATCTGTGTCAATATATCCATATTCATCACCATCAGAAATCGAATCTTTATGTCCACGATGATTGTGTCCATAGACAATATAATTATTATTTGCTAACAACATAGCAAAATCTTTATATCTTTCGATATGTTCTCCCATTCCATGATTAAGCAGCACAACACCTTTTACGTTATTTAAATTATCAGGTTTATGAATATATAATTTAACTTTCCCTTCTCTACTAAGTGTTAAAATTTTTTCCTCTACCAACATAGTATTGTCCTCCTTATTTCAGACTTTTTAGGAAACTACTCCCCAAAGTTGGTGATTTTACATTAAAATTATCGCAAATTGTCGCAGCTATATCTGCAAATGTTTCTCTAACACCTAAATCTCTACCTTTTAATTTATTATTATAAACAAGTAGAGGCGTATATTCTCTAGTATGGTCTGTTCCTGTGTGAGTAGGATCATTACCATGGTCTGCACAAATGATTAATAAATCATCATCATTTAATTTTGGTAACATTTTTTCAAGATTACGATCAAACTCTTCTACTGCTTCAGCATAACCTATTGCATTACGTCTATGACCATATAGAGCATCAAAGTCAACTAAGTTAACAAAACATAAACCAGTAAAGTCTTTATCTGTTAATTCAATTGTAATATCCATTCCATGTTGGTTACTCTTAGTTTTATGTGATTCAGCTATACCTTGTCCATCAAAAATATCATAAATTTTTCCAACAGATATTACATCATAACCTGCTTCACTTAAGTAATCCAAAGCAGTTTTTTCAAATGGTTTTACCGAATAGTCATGACGATTAGCTGTTCTCGTAAAATTATCTTTATTTGTACCAACAAATGGTCTTGCGATGATTCTACCAACTTGCCAATTTGGATTTTCTAATGTAATTCTTCTTGCAATTTCACAAACCTTATACAGTTCTTCTAAAGGAATAACAGCCTCATTTGCAGCAAGTTGTAATACAGAATCGGCAGAAGTATAAATTATTATCGCTTTTGTATTTATATGTTCTTCGCCTAATTCTTTAATAATTTCAGTCCCACTAGCTGCATAGTTTCCGATAAATTTATGGCCAGTTTCACTTTCTAATTTTTCGATTAATTCAGCTGGAAAGCCATTATCTTGAAATGATGGGAATGGTGTTCTAACATTTAAGCCCATGATTTCCCAATGACCTGTTAAGGTGTCTTTACCTACACTAACTTCTTTCATTTTTCCAAATAATGCTAGTGGTTCTTCTACTTTTGGCGTGTTATTTACATCAGTAAGATTACCAATACCTAATTTTGCTAAGGTAGGAATTGAAAACGTTGGTTTCGCATAAGAGAGATGTTTTAAGGTGTTTGAACCTTCATCTCCATATTTAGCTGCATCTTCCAAAGCACCAACACCAAGGGAGTCTGCAACTATTAAAAATATTCTTTTATATTTCATATAATCTTCCTTTCATTATTCTTTAGGAAATTGTCTTGCTCTTGGATGAGCTTTTAAATAAGTATCTTTTAATTGTGGGTTAGTAATATGTGTATATATTTCTGTAGTACTTATATCCTCGTGACCTAATAATTCTTGAATTAAACGTAAATCTAGTCCACGTTCTAATAAATGTGAAGCAAATGAATGTCTTAGCATGTGAGGGGTAATCTTTTTCTTTATCCCAGCTTCAATTCCTTTTTTTCTTAATATTTGATAAAATCCTGCACGGCTAATACATTTTCCATGACTATTTAAAAATAAATAATCATGTCTTAAATGACGAATAAGTACAGGTCTTGCCTCAGATAAATATAATTTTAATGTATCAATTGCTTGTTTATTTATTGGAACAACTCTTTCTTTATTTCCTTTTCCAAGAACATTTATTAAACCTTGTTTTAAGTGTAAATCAGTTGTCTTTAAATTAACTAATTCACTTACCCGTAACCCACAAGCGTAAGCAACTTCGATCATTGCTTTATTTCTAATTTCAGCAACAGAATCTGTTTTTAAACTATTAAGTAATAACTTAATTTCCTGAATAGATAAAACAACAGGAAGTTTCATTTCTTTTTTTGGATTATTAATAGCTTTTGAAACATTTCTTGTAGTGTATTTTTCCAAAAATAAAAAACGATGAAAACTTCTAATTGCTGTTAACTTTCTTGCCTGGCTTGTACTAGTTACAAATTGGCGTTTTAGACTACTTAAATAAGCACGAATGTCATTTACCTCTATATCTTCGGGATGCTTTTTATAACGATATTTTTGAATAAATTCTGTATATTGTTCTACATCTCTTAAATATGATTCAACTGTATTTTCTGCTAAATTTAATTCTCCTTTTAAGTAGTACCGATATTCTTGGATAAACTTTTTCATTTAATTCACCATATTAATTTAAGTATATAATAAATGAATAGATAACAATTAAAATTGTTATGATAATCATTAAATTAATATACTTATTAAAATTTATTGTATCATGATTACCATAGATTGAAATTTTAATATTAACACTACTCATATTTAAAGATATGAAGGAAACAATTATTAAAAGTGGCATTGCAAAAACTAATTCAATAAAAAGCATTAGTGCGAACTGTTGAAAGTTGTTAACAGCTAACACTTTTAATAATCCACCAAAAATAAATGCTCTGAAAAAAACAATTAAGGTTGTAGTAAAGAGGCCAATAATTGAAAAGCCAAACAACCAGATTACAAAAACATACCAGTAGTTAGAAAAAAAGATTGTAAAAAAGTTTTTTTCAGAATTTATATAATTAACATTACTTGGTTTAATAAGTATAATCCCAAAGATTAAACCAACCAAGTATAATGTAATTAAATAAATAAAATATTTATTATGAATTAGTTTATGCCTCTGCATTGATTCCCTTCCTATATAAAGTTAACTAATACTTCGTTAGATAAATAAAGTTTATCTTCTGGAATAAATAAATGGTTGTCTTTAATAGCTAAAACTTCCATTTTCATCAAGTTTTTAATAATTGGGAAAGCATTAAATACTGAGATTTCGTATTTAGCTTCAAACTGGTTTAAGTTAATTCCTTTAATTTTTCTTAAACCCATGATCAATTCTTCGCTCATCATGTCACTTTTTGTAAGTTCTACAGTCTGAGCATATTCTAAGTTCCCACTATCAATTCCTTGATAATATTTCTTTAAATTACGAACATTAGTATACCTTATATTCCCTATATAGTAGCTGGCACTTGGGCCTACCCCTATATAATTCTTATTATCCCAGTAGACTAAATTATGTATTGATTCATAACCTTTTTTAGAAAAATTGCTTATTTCATAATGAGCAAAGTTTTTCTTTTTTAAATGAGCAATAATTTTTTTATATAACTTGCCTTCTTCATCTTCATCATATAAGAAAAACTTCTTTTCATCATATAATTTTTTTAAAATTGTCTTATCTTCTAAGATAAGGGAATATGCAGAGATATGTTTTACACCATGTTTTATTAATAAATCAAGATCATATTTAATTTCTTTAAATGTTTCCTTACCAACTCCATAAATAATGTCGGCATTAATATTAGTAATCTTAGCCTTTTTTAAATTTTTAAGAGCATTAATTACATCTTCTTCATTATGAGTTCGTCCTAAGATTTTTAACTTTTCTGGGTGTAATCCTTGTACACCTAAACTGACACGGTTGACATTGTATTTTTTCATTAGTTTGGCCATACTTAAAGAAATATCATTTGGATTAGCCTCAACTGAAAACTCCTCTAAAACATTTAAATCAATAAATTCATTTAAATATTTTAAAAGTTTTTCAAACAAGTCTTCACCGAGTGCAGTAGGTGTTCCTCCACCAATAAAAATAGTTTTTAAATGTAATAAATAATGTTTTTTTAATTCTAATTCTTTAATTAAATAATCGACATATTTTGTTTTTACTTCTGGTTTTGCAACCATTTTGTAAAAGTCGCAATATGTACAAATTTTATCACAAAATGGGATGTGAATATATAAGTTTTCTATTCTATTCATCGATTTTCAAAACGGCTAAAAAGGCTGATTGAGGTATTTCTACACTACCTACCATCTTCATCCGTTTTTTCCCTTCTTTTTGTTTTTCTAATAGCTTCTTCTTTCGAGAAACGTCTCCACCATAACATTTTGCAAGCACGTTTTTACCCATAGATTTAATAGTTGATCTTGCAATTATTTTATTTCCAACTGCAGCTTGCACAGGAACTTCAAATAATTGTCTTGGGATCAACTCTTTTAATTTCTCAGTCATTGCTTTACCACGACGATAAGCATGATCACGATGCACAATTAAACTTAAAGCATCTACCTTTTCACCATTAATTAAAATATCTAATTTAACTAATTTTGAAGGTAAATATCTTGAGAATTGATAATCGAATGAAGCATAGCCTTTAGTATTTGATTTCAAACGATCAAAGAAATCAAACACAATTTCAGATAATGGCATTTCGTATTCTAGTGATACTCTACGCTCATCAATATATGTCATATTCTTAAAGATTGCACGTTTATTTTGACATAACTCCATGATTGCACCAACATATTCACTAGGTGACATAATTGTTGCAATAACATATGGTTCTTCAATATCTTTAATTCTAACAGGATCAGGCATGTCCGCAGGATTATCGATCCTAATAGTAGTGTTATCTGTTAAGTTAACACGATAAATAACACTTGGCGCAGTAGCAATTAGATCAATACCAAATTCACGCTCTAAACGTTCTTGTACAATATCCATATGTAATAAGCCTAAAAAACCAACCCTAAAACCAAAGCCTAACGCTTTTGAATTTTCAGGTTCGTACACTAGCGCAGCATCATTTAATACTAATTTTTCTAATGCTTCTTTTAACTCCTCATATTTCTTTGTGTCAATTGGGAACAAACCACTATATACCATTGGATTTAATTTTCGATATCCAGGTAGTGGTTCAGGAGTTTTTCGATTAGCATGTGTTATTGTATCACCAACATGAACATCTTTAATGTCCTTAATTGCTGCACTTAACCAGCCAACATCACCAACAGTAAGATAATCTCTAACAACTTCATGAGGACTATAAATACCTACTTCAGTTACCTCATGTACTTTATTTGTTGACATCATATATATTTTATCGCCCTTTTTAAGTGTTCCATCAATTATTCTAATTGAAGGGATAATTCCGCGATATTGATCATAATATGAGTCAAAAATTAAAGCTTTTAAAGGAGCATCAGGATCACCACTTGGGGCAGGAATAGTATGAATAATTTCTTCTAAAATATCAGTAATACCTATTCCTTCTTTAGCTGATGCGAGAACAGTATTAGATGAATCTAAGCCAACACCATCTATTTCTAACTTAACTCGCTCTGGATCTGCATTAGGTAGATCAATCTTATTGATAACTGGAATTATTACCAAGTCATTATCAATAGCAAGATATGCATTAGCAAGTGTTTGTGCTTCAATCCCTTGAGCAGCATCAACTACTAATATAGCTCCTTCACAAGCAGCAAGTGATCTCGATACTTCATAAGTAAAGTCTACATGACCTGGAGTATCGATTAAATGTAAAATGTAATCACTTCCGTCTTTAGCTTTATATTTTACCTGAACGGATTTCATTTTTATTGTTATACCACGTTCACGTTCTAGATCCATTGAATCAAGTAACTGTTCTTTCATATTTCTTGATTCAACAGTTTGGGTTAATTCTAGTATTCTATCTGCTAGAGTACTCTTACCGTGGTCTATATGCGCAATTATTGAGAAATTTCGTATCTTTTTTTGTCTTTCTAGTAATTCTTTTCTTTCCATATTTTCATTCCTTTATACTTATTTTACAATATTTCAGCAAAAAATGCAATCATTATTAAAGCAAGCAAAAAAGTAAAAAATCAACCAAAAATAAAAAAACAATAATTTATGGTTTATCAATTAAGATATATTTATTTAGTATTTTAACTCTAATAAAGCTAAATTATAATATTTACAAATTTCTCTTAATTTATTACTTGCTCGATTTGTAATTATAGCAAAAACATTAAGATGAGTAAGTAACTCTTCAAACATAAAATTATGTCCAATAACTATACCTTCGTTATCAATTTCAACATTTATTAGTAATATTGTATAATAACCAGTTTTATATGTTTTAAGATCACAAATACTTTTAAACAAAATAACTTTATCCAACGCTTTATAATTTTGATTTACATCATTGTCTTGGATAATTAATATCATATGCCACCTCATTTTAGATTATGATTTTTTCTATTAATTGTTACTATACACTTATAAAAAAACTAAAAAAATGATATAATCAATGTATAAAATAGAAAACAAGGTGGATAAAATGAAAATTAAATATCCATTTCCAAATGCAAGAGTTTATAAAAAAACAAGTTATAAGTCTCAGGGAATGTTATTTGAAAACGGCTTAAACATAACAAATGAATTTTATCGCATTAATAATAAAGCAATTATATATAAAAAGCCTACACCCATTCAGGTTGTAAGAGTAGATTTTCCTGCAAGAAGCAAAGCAAAAATAATTGAAGCTTATTATCGCACTCCTTCTACTACTGACTACAATGGCATTTATAAGGGTAAATATATTGACTATGAGGCAAAAGAAACTTCAAGAAAAAGTTTTGCCTTCAAACACATTTTCCCCCACCAAATTGAACATTTAAAAAAGGTTAGTGAACAAGGTGGAATTGCTTTTGTATTGATTTACTATAAAGTAGTAGATGAAGTATATTTAATCGATATAGAGGTATTTTATGACCTTTATCAAGCAGGACTTGCAGGCGGAAGAAAAAGTATTCCTGTAGAAAAAGCAAGTGAAGTTGGAGTTTTAGTAAAACTTGGCTATACGCCGCCAATAGATTATTTAGATGCTGTAGATCAATATTATTTTAAATAAGGAGATTAAATATGGAAGTTATTAAAATTACAAATCTTACAAAAAAATTTGGAAACTTTAAAGCACTAAATGAAATAAACTTAAGTGTTAACCAAGGTGAAATTTATGGATTTATAGGCCCAAACGGTGCTGGTAAATCAACAACCATTAGAATTATTTTAGGTCTATTAAAAGCAAGTGGTGGAGATGTAAAAGTATTTGGTTTAGATGCTTTTAGAGATGTAAAAGAAATACATAAACGCCTTGCTTATGTACCTGCAGAAGCAAAACTTTGGGATAATTTAACTGGTGGCGAAGTAATTGATATATTACTTAAAATGAATAATGTCACAGATTACAGTCTAAAAGACAAACTAATCAAAGATTTTGATTTAGATCCAAGTAAAAAATGTAGAACATATTCAAAAGGAAATAGGCAAAAAGTATTGTTAATTGCAGCACTTGCAGCTGATAGAGATTTATATATTTTAGATGAGCCAACCTCAGGACTCGATCCTTTAATGGAAAAAGTCTTCCAAGAATATATTTTAGAACTAAAGCAAAGGGGTAAAACAGTCTTTCTTTCAAGTCATATTTTAAGTGAAGTTGAAAAAGTTTGTGATAAGATAGCAATTATTAAAGATGGTAAAATCGTTGATAGTGGCTCTTTAAACAAAATGCGTCACTTAACAAAGTCCAAAATTTTAATTAAAACAAGAGATAATATCAATCTAAACCTTGAAGGTGTGAGTAATGTAGAAAAAGAAAATAATTTAATTTCATTTTTTGTAGAACACAATCAATTAAGTACGGTTTTAAGTCATCTTGGTAATTATACCTTAGACCATTTTGAAGCTAATCCACCTACATTAGAAGATTTATTCTTAAGACATTATAAGCAAGAAGGTGTTAAGGATGACTAATATTAAAACTATCCTAAAACTTTTAATCAAAAATGACTATAAAAAAATGTTAATTTGGATAGGATCAATTTTTACGCTTATATTATTTACAAGTATTGCTTATCCAACAGTCTATGAAACAGAACAAGATATTGCAAGTTTTGCATTAATAGTTGCAAATCCTGCTATGAAAGGCCTCCTAGGAGACATTTATCCAAATGCAACGTATAATCATGCATTAATCTTCTCACAAGAGATCTTAATGATGAGTGCAATTTTTGTAGCAGTAATGAATGTTTATTTTTCTGTTAGATTTACTAGAGTATTTGAAGATGATGGTGTAATTGAAATAATTAATTCTAAGCCAGTAGAACGTTATACCTTTTTAACTTCTTCTATTATCTTAATTTTATTAATGAATTTAGTATTATTTATCTTAAATACTTTTGGCTTAGTACTAGCTGATTTAAATGGTGCAACTCTAAAAGGAAATATATTATATGGCCTAGCTTTATTTGCAATCGGTTTAGTATATTCAGGAATTGGACTACTAAGTTCTAAACTATTTAATACCGCTTCAACATCATATACATTTTCTTACTTATGTTTGCTTATATTTTATATTGTAAGAGCGATTGGTGATGTAAGTATAGATCAACTTACATATTTCTCACCACTTGGTTGGGTTACTAAAACGCAAGTATTTTATAAAGATAACTATCTCTATATAGTATTTATGTTACTTTTAGCAAGCATCTTATATTTTGGTAGCTTTTATTTATTTAAAAAAGTTGACTATGGTTCAGGAATCTTTAACTTAAATAAAGGTAAGAGCAATGCAAATAAACTCCTAAAAACCAATATTGGATTAATCATAAACTTACAAAAGGTTCAAGTTTTAGTCTGGGCACTTTCAATCTTTTTACTTACAGCAGCCTTTGGCGGTATATTCCATGAATTTGAATCATTTTTGGAAATTGAGTTAGTAAAACAATTCTTTGGTGATAATATAGTAGATTTTAGTTCTACAATCATTTATTATATAATAAAAGTAGTTAGTATTTTTGGGATTATTCCTGCACTTAATATAATCTTTAAGCTCGCAAAAGAAGAAAAAACAAATAGTATAGAAAATGTCTACACTAGAAATTCAAGATCAAGATATGTATTAGCACATTTAATAACATCATTCCTTACTGCTTTCTTTATGCAAGTAGTAATTCTCTTAGGAGCATTTTCAACTGGTAGTAAATTTATTTTAGATAATATGAGTTTTATAGATTACTTACTAGCAAACTTAATTTTCTTACCTGCAATATGGTTAGTAATAAGTTTTGCAGTATTATTACTAGGTATTGGAAGAGAACATATTAAATATACTTGGTTTTATTTTGGATTTATTTTTGTTGCTTTCTACTTAGAAGAAATATTAAAACTTCCAAAATTTATTATGAGTTTATCAACTATATATCACGTTGATCCTAGTGATATAAATTATTTAGCTGCAATTATAATGGTAATTTTAAGTATTGTCTTATCAGCAGTTGGAATAAAACTATATAAAAAACGTAATTTAGAATAACAAAAAAGCAAGTATCAAATTAAACTGATACTTGCTTTTATTTTAATCTTCAAGAATTATTAAGTGACTATATTTATATAAAATAACTGTCATTAATATCATACATAAAATAATTGAAGGAATCATATATCCTAGATTGTAGCTTGCAGATAGGATCCAAAATGTAAGATCTGAGATACCTTCTACATTCTCTACTAAATATTCTTTAAAGAATATAAAGCCAACTATTGTATGAACTCCTGCTCTTAATAGTCCTGCGATAAGAATTGATATATTACCGTAGATTAATTTTCCTTTTCTATAACTAGTATGGATTTTTCCTGAAACCATCCCAGCAAGCCCAACTACTGCATAAGCAATAGAATAATCTAAAATTGCTTGAGCCCAGTGGATAATTGCATTTCCAGCCCATAACATTTGGATTGATCCAATTGCAAAACCTGAAAGTAGTCCACCTTTTAAACCATAGCGGAACCCCATAATAAAGATTGGTAACATTGCAATTGATAAAGATCCTCCATTAGGCCAGATAAAACCAGAATAAATCCCTCCTACAAAGTCAAATACAAGCCCTAAGGCAATAAAAATTCCCATCTCAGTTATAAATCTAGTACCCTTGTTATTCATAATTACACCTCCTAAGAAAAAAAATTTCTTTAGGAATGCATGGCTAAAGAAATAAGTTTCCTACGCTAGCATTACCTAGATCAGGTTCTGGGTCGTTTGCAACTAAATTAATAGTTGTAACCTCTCAGCCGTAGCTCCCCATTAGATTTATTAACTGATAAAATAAATAGTATGATAAAATAAATACTTTTATTTTTATCATACTTATTATACACTTATTTACAATATAATACAATTAATATTATTATAATCTCCAATTAATCGGTTTTATACCATTTTTTTCAAGAAAATCATTTGTCTTAGAAAAATATTTTTTTCCAAAAAAACCATTATAACAACTTAATGGACTTGGATGAGAACCAGTTAAAATTAAGTGTTTTTTATTTGTAATTAAACTTTGTTTACTTTGAGCAAACCTTCCCCATAAAATAAATACTACATTTTCATTTTTTAAATTTATTAATCTAATAACCTCATCTGTAAATCTTTGCCAACCGATGTTTCTATGGGAATTCGCTTGATTTTCTCTAACTGTTAAGGTAGAATTAAGTAAGAAGACACCATTTTTTGCCCAATTACTTAAATCGCCATGATTGGGTATTGGGATACTTAAATCACTATTTAATTCTTTATAAATATTTTGAAGTGATGGGGGAATTTTTACCCCACGGTTAACTGCAAATGCAAGTCCATTTGCTTGTCCCGCTCCATAATATGGGTCTTGACCTATAATTACACATTTAATCTTATCATAATCAGTAAGCTTAAAAGCTTGAAAAATCTCATCCCGCTTAGGATATATCTTATATTTTTTTTCTTCTTGAGATAGGATTTCCATTAGATTTTTAAAGTAATCTTTATTATATTCTAAGTGGAGTAAATTGTCCCAATTATTTCCGATCATTTATAATTCACCAAAATCATTATATCATAGAATAATATATATTTTAAGCATAAATATCGAATTCTTAGACAAACTATGATATAATTAAAATGTAACAAACGGTTACTAAATTTTCAGATAATTAATATAATAAATTTAGGAGGAATGAAATGAGTAAAACTTATCCATTTGAAAAGAAACCTTTACCGTATGATTATGATGCACTAGAACCTTATATTGATACTGAAACAATGCATCTACATCATGACAAACATCATCAAGCATATGTTAACAATTTAAACAGTGCTTTAGAAAATCATCCAGAATTGCATGATAAGACATTAGAAGATTTATTAAAAAATCTAAATTCATTACCAACGGAAATTCAGACTAAAGTTCGCAACAATGGTGGTGGCGTATTTAATCACAATCTATTCTTTGATTTAATGACTCCAAATTCAACTAAAAAACCTGTAGGTAAATTAGCTGAAGCTATTGATGCAAAATTCGGTTCATTTGAAAAATTCAAAGAAACATTTAAACAAGCAGCTATGGGCCGCTTCGGATCAGGATGGGCTTGGTTAGTAGCAGACAAAAACAATGAGTTAATGATTGTTTCTACTCCAAACCAAGATGTTCCATTACAATTAGAAGTTAAACCATTATTAGGTTTAGACGTTTGGGAACATGCATATTATCTAAAATATCAAAACCGTCGTGCTGAATATGTTGATAATTTCTTTGAAGTTATTGACTGGGAAAAAGTAAATAAATTATATGAATAATAAAAGTCGCAATGCGACTTTTTTTCTTTTTATATGATATCTATAAATAAGTCCTCAATTAAAGAGGACTCATTTTTAAAATATATTTAAAAAATAATCAACGATTACAAGGATTGCAATTACATAAAATATTACTTTCCAAGCCATACTTAATTTATCTACATAGTACTTAGCTGTAATTAATACAACTGCTAAAGCAAAACCATAGCCTATATAAGTAACAGTAGAAGCATTAATTTTAAGAAGATTTAAAATAAATGCTGCAGTAAAGAGTAATAATGTTACAAATGCTAATAAGCCAACAATTACTTGCACATGTTTTTTCATTTAAACCACCTTTTTTAGTATTACATATATTTCTAGATATTATTAGATTCTTTTAAATATTTATTATACCATTCATATACATATTTTGAATCAAATGGTTCTTCTCTTTTTTCAATCTTGTCTAATAAAATTTTCAAATTGTATTTAATAATATTTAATATTTCATCTGAATAATTTAGATTTTTTATATTAAAGTCAAACTCATCTCTGTCTAACAGTAATACTTCCCCATCTGGAAACAATTTAACATCTAAATCGTAATCAATATACTTTAATCCTTCCTCATCGATTATAAATGGTGAACTCAAGTTACAATAATAGTAAACATCGTTTGTACGAATCATACAGATTACGTTGAACCAATAATTTTTAAAGAAGTAACATATAGCTGGTTCCCTAGTTTTCCATCTTCTCCCATCTCCGTCAATAACATCTACTTTATTATTAACAATTACTACTAAATCTTTTGATTCGTGGATCTTTACTACATCTTTCCAAACACGATGCAATTCACCATCATGTTTATAGCTTATAATATCTAATTTCTTCATATCCACTTCTCCTATTAAACATATTATAACAAATTATCCGGTCAATGTTAAGAGAAATTTAAAAAAGAAAAACAAAAAAAGGGCTTTAATAAGCCCATTTATTACATATGACTGTTAATGAATTGTTGAAGTTTTTGTTTTGGTGCGAAACCAATAATTCTATTTACTTCAACTCCGTCTTTAAATAAGATTAAAGTAGGAATGCTACGAACTCCATAAAGTCCAGCTAATTCTCCTTCTTCGTCAACATTTACTTTTACAAAATTTACACCATCCATTGTATTAGATAAGTCTTCGACAATTGGACTTACCATTCTACAAGGACCACACCAATCTGCATAAAAGTCAACTAATGTTAACCCTTGAGTCGCTTCTTTAAATTCATTTTTGCTAATTTTTTTAACCATTTTTTCCTCCTAATAAATTTAAGAATTAATTTTTTAGTGTTACTACAGTAACACCTTGGCCGCCTTCACCAGCGCCGCCATAGCGAAAACTTTCTACATATGGAGAGTTACGTAAGAAGTTTTGAACCATTTCTCTAATAACTCCTGTTCCAAATCCATGAATAATACTTACTACATGGAGGGATCCATATATAGCATCATCAATGTACTTTTCTAGTTTTTGATAAGCATCTTCATATCTTAAACCACGTAAATCTAGAGTATTTGAAATATCTTTTTTTACAGAAACAACAGTTTTTCTAGGTTTAAGATAATCTTTAGGCTTAGTATCTGTTGGTTTTAAGTATTTTTTTTCAACAGTTACAGTTGCGTTACCAATTTGTACATCGTAACGATCATTCTTATTTTCTTTAATAATTATACCATACGCTCCAAACTTTTCAACAAATACGCTTTGATTTGCTTCGAACTCATAATTAGTATAAATAGGTTCAATATCTACTTCTGTATTAGCTTTTAGTTCTTTAACTTCATGTTTAATTTTTGCGATTTCATGAGCTTTAACTTCGCGTAATTTCATCTCATTTAACTCTTCAATTAACTCAGAAATCTTTTTAGAACTTTCACTAATTAATTTGCTAGCTTCCTTTTCAGCGTTTGTAAGAATTTGTTCGCGCTCTTCTTCTATTTGAAGTTTAAGTTTTTCATTTTCTTCTAATTGTTTTGTAAGTTCTAGTTGTTTTTTCTCCAATTCATTTAACTTTGAATCGAATTCATGAGTTTGTTTAATAAGTTTATCTAATACAAGACTCATATCATCATTATTATTATAAGCAAATTTATTTGCGTTTTCTATTATTTCACTTGGTAATCCTAATGTTTTTGATATTTCTAACGCATTAGATTTACCAGGAACACCAATTAATAATTTATATGTTGGTTTTAAAGTTTTAGAATTAAATTCAACACTAGCATTAATAATTTTATCTGAGTTAAATGCATAAGTTTTTAAGTCTGAATAGTGACTTGTAACAATGAGTAAACAATGTTTTTTAAGTAAAAATTCTATAATTGAAACAGCTAATGCAGAGCCTTCAATTGGATCAGTTCCTGAACCTAATTCGTCTAATAATACAAGTGAATTTTCAGTTACATTATTTATTATATTAATTACATTTTTTAAATGTGATGAAAATGTAGAGAGGTTTTGGTCGATACTTTGTTCATCGCCAATATCTGCAAATACATTATCAAAAACCATCATATTACTTTCTTCTGCACAAGGAACAAGTAAGCCAGCTTTTACCATTATACTTAGTAAACCTACTGTTTTAAGTAGTACAGTTTTACCACCAGTGTTTGGCCCTGTTATTATTATTCCTTGATAGTCTTTACCAATAATAACATTATTTGGTACTACTTCATCAACATTTAACAATGGATGTCTGCATTGATATAATTCTAAAATACCTTTATTATTTAACTTGGGTTTTTTTGCGTTAATACTAAGAGCATATTCAGCTTTCGCAAAAACTAGATCTAAATGAACAATCACATTTAAGTTGCTTATAAGTTCATGATAAAATGACTTAACTTTATTACTTACCTCAAGAAAAATTGAATAAATTTCTTTCTTTTCGCTTTCTTTTAGATCATTAAGTTTATTATTAAGCTCATTAACAACTAATGGTTCGATAAAGACAGTTTCACCAGAAGCAGATTGGTCATGAATTATTCCTTTTACTACATTTTTAAATTCATGCTTTACTGGAATAACATAACGATCATTTCTAATTGAAATTATTGTATCAGTTAACTTGTTTGAATTTTTTGAAATAGCATCTTGTAATTTAACTTGAATATTTTTTTCTGTATCTCTAATCGCTTTTCGAATCTTTGCAAGTTCTACTGTTGCATGATCATTTATCTCGCCGTATGGTGTTATTATGTCTTTAATTCTTAAATTTAATTCTTTAGGATAAAATAGTTTATCTACATTTTTCTTAAAATATTTAGTCTCAATTTTTAAGTTCTCTATTGTATCTAAATATACTTGATTAGCTTTAATTGTATCTAAAAACTTAGCAATAACTAATAGTTCATCTAAGTTAATTACATATCCTTTATTAATTAAGTTTAAAGTTTTTCTTAAATCACTTTTAAAATACAAAGGAAATCTTTGCATCCTTTGGATTAGGATAGTCGCTTCATCAACTTCAGCTAAAGTATCATTAATTTTATCTAAATCGTTTAATAATTTTAAATTTTTTAAATTTGTTTTAGTTTCTTCCAACTGACATAATTCTTGTATTTTTTGAATGATTTTGTCTAATTCTAATATTTTATAGTATTTTTCCATTTTCCACATCTTTCTTTTAATCCAATTTTATGATATAATAGTAGTAAGGAAAGGATTATTATGAGTTATACAATTAATGTTAATAGTGTACAAGCAGAAATAATCATTGACAAATATCAAGAATATTCTCTACCCCACACTAATAATTATACACTTTTTCGAGCAAAATACAAGGGCGCGACTTTAACTTTGTATAAAACCCATACTCTGTTAATTCAGGGCGGTAAAGCATTTGTTTTATATAATGAAGTATGTGACCTTTTACAAATTACTCCTAAACTTAAGGAGAAAAAAGAAAAAGATTTTGAACCACAAATTAATTTATCAATTATCGGAACTGATGAAGTGGGGACGGGAGATTTTTTTGGTCCAATAGTCGTAGCGGGGGCTTACGTAGACAAAACGAAAATTCTTGATGTTATGAAACTTGGAATTAGAGATTCCAAGACAATCAAAGATGATAAAATTCATAAACTAGCTAATGAATTAATTAAATTAGTAGATTATCATATTGTCTCGCTAGATAATTTAAAATATAATTACCTTGTTTCTGCTGGTAAGTACAATATGAATAAGATTAAAGCACTCTTGCATAATGATGTATTAGTTAAATTAACTAGAAAAGTTGCTAGTTTTGACAACATTATTATCGATGCATTTACATCCAAAGATAAATATTTTGATTATATAAAAGAACAAAAAGTCAAAATTGAAAATGTAGAACTTGAACAAAACGCTGAGAGTAAACATCTAGCAGTGGCTTGTGCAAGTATCTTAGCAAGAAGTGCATTTTTAAAACAATTAGATCAATTATCTAAGAAAGTAGGTTTTGATTTACCAAAAGGAGCTAGTCATCGTGTTGACCTGGCAATAGCTAAAATCTTAAAAGAACAAAGTGAAGCTGTGTTAAAAATGTGTGGTAAACTTAATTTTAAAAACCTAGAAAAAGCAAAAAACAATCTTTAGGGATTGTTTTTTTTGCTTTTTATATACTTTCTTTTCGTAAAGATTCTAAATATTCAATATAATAATCAGGTAGTGGACTATTAAACTCTAAGTATTCTTCTGTTCTTGGATGAACAAATCCTAATGTTTTTGCATGTAAATATTGACCATACTCAGACTTATCTTTTTTAAGTCCATATAATGGGTCACCTGCAACTGGATGGCCGATATATTGCATATGAACCCTTATTTGATGAGTTCTACCTGTTTCTAGTTTTAGTTCCAAGATTGTATGATTTGCAAGTCTTTCAAGAACTTTAAAATTTGTTATAGCTGGTTTACCATCTTCAGTAACAGCCATTAATTTTCTATTATTTGGACTTCTGCCAATTGGTGCATCTATTTTTCCTAAATTGTGTTCAATTACACCGTGAACAATTGCTATGTAATGTCTTACAACTGTTCGTTCTTTAAATTGTTTACTTAAAGCTTTATGTGTAAAATCATTTTTACAAGCCACTATCAATCCAGATGTATCTTTATCTAAACGGTGGACAATTCCTGCTCTAATTACACCGTTAATACTTGATAAGTCAGTACAATGATGCATAAGAGCATTAACTAGTGTACCACGATAATTACCGAATGCAGGATGAACTACCATACCACTTGGTTTATTTACAACAATTAAATCACTATCTTCATAATAAATATCAAGTGGTATTTCTTCCGACACAACATCTAAAATTTTTGGATCGATATATCTAATTAAAACTTCATCATTTTCTCTTAATTTATATGAAGGTTTTGTTTCCTCATTATTAACTAAGATTTCCCGATTAGTAATCATGATCTGAATTTGGCTTCTAGTATACTCAGGGAGTAGGGGAATTAAATATTTATCTAATCTTACATCAACATTTTCAGTAATTTTAATTACTTTGTCCATCTTACACCAGTCTCCCCAAATAAAATATCGATTGATAAGAAGATAACACCGATTGTTAAACACATATCAGCGAAATTAAAACTTGGGAAATTATTTAAGAAACTAAATGTAACAAAATCTCTAACATGCCCTAAGAAAATTCGATCAATGAAATTACCAATAGTGCCACTAATCATTAAGATTAATGATGCACTGTAAATTGAGTTGTTTTTTAGATCAAAATCTTTCATTAAATAAGCGAAAAAACCAAAAGCAACCAAAGTCACTAAGATTAAGAGCCACATTTTATTTGCAAAAACTCCCCAAGCTGCACCAGGATTTTCCACTAAGATAATTTTAAAACCCGGAATTGACTTGTATTCTGTGCGTGGTTCAAAGACTTTAAATGCAATTACTTTTGTCACTTGATCTATTACAACACCAACTACAATTAATACTAATCCGATTATCATTTTTTTAAACCTCATTACTATCTCCTAAAAAAATCGCAAACCAAAGAAAATTATAATAAACAAACTAACTAAACCAAACCCAAAATTAAAAATTTGGTAGAAGAAAATATATTTTGGTTTAATTGCTTGTAAAGTTATCATATCTTTATTATAACTTTGAGCTAATTTAACGGTAAAGTAATTCGATAGACCATTAAATAGCATTATTAGAACCCAGATTATTGTTAAATATAATGTTAAGATTGTGAAATCATAACCATATATCATTAAGAATTGGATTACCATTAAACCAAAAGGTAGGATAATTAAAGCACCAGCAATTAAGCCAAATAAGAATGTAATAATATTTGTTTTTGTGCTTAGGGTTATTTCATAAAATTTTCTTTGTTCAATTTTACCTCTAACCCAAAAGTTAGGTTGCTTTACCTGTTTATCCATTAATATCACCTTGTAAGTATTCAATAATTTGGCTAAATGTCTCTACCTTTACTACTGGGAATTCTGCTTTTATTTCTTCGGCTTTAGCTTTTGCTTCTTCATAATCTTCCGGTCCTACAAAAAAGACATCTGCAGCAAACAATTTTGCTGTTACAATCTTTTGACTTACACCACCAATTTTTCCTACTTTACCATCTAAAGATATTGTACCTGTACCAATAATTCTTTTGCCATTAGTAATATCTTCTTCTATTAAAGCATTATAAATCGCTAGGGTAGTCATAGCTCCACCACTTCCACCAATGGAAGAATAATTTTGATGGATTTCGAAATTTGGAAATACTGTTTCTTTATCAATTGTGTATTTATCCATAACAGTTACACCTAATATGTAACTATTAGTTTCTTCACTAAACACTTTTTTTGCATACACATCAAGTGTTTTTCCATCACGTATTACAGTTAATTTAATAGATGTATTTGCATCAGTAATTGTGCTATTTAAACTACTAAATTGACTCAAACTTTCAATTTTTTCATCATTAAAATGAGTAATAACATCATCAGGTTTTAGATTGGCCTTTGAATTATTTTGTACAAGAGCAACTAAGACACCTTCATATTCATAATCGATGTTAATTTCCTCATTTACTTTTTTTGCTTCATTGTAAGCTACAATTAAAGCATTAATAATACTTTGGTCTTTACTCTTTTTTCCTAATTGAATATCTTCATCTCTTGATAAATCTGTTTTTGGATCATAATCATTAAAGTCAATATCTTTATTAATTTTACTTATAAGATATTGATAAACAGATATTCTTTTGTGTGTATGAACACCTACAGTAAAAATTTCTCCAACATCATTGTTTGTATCAACATACACACTAACACTTTGTTTTAAATCTTCATTGGTGCTTACATAGGCATTTACTCCACCTGGAGTAATTACTTCTACATTTACTTTAACAGTAACTAGAAGCATTAAAACCACGTAAATAAACATCAATGAAATATATAAAATTTTTCTACTTAATTTTGATTTTTTAAACCCATCGATAAGATCTTTAAAAAATTGTATCATTCTTTAACCTCAACAGTAAATTCTTCTAATTTACGATATTTTACCTTCGCTGCATCTAGCATTCGCTTAGATGCGATATTTAATTCAGAATCATTATATTTATCGGATAAATAAACTATTTCTTTAATTCCACTTTGAATGATCAACTTTGCGCATTCATTACAAGGAAATAAAGTAACATAAAGTGTAGCATTATCCAATTTTTCAATTGAATTTAAAATTGCATTTGGTTCAGCATGAACTACATATGGGTATTTAGTTTCTAAAAACTCGCCTTCATTTCCCCAAGGAAAATCATCATCGCTCAAACCCACAGGTAGCCCATTATAACCAATCCCTATTATTCTATTTTTTTGATTTACGATACAAGCTCCAACTTGAGTATTTGGGTCTTTGCTTCGCATACTCGAGAGGATAGCTACACCCATAAAGTATTTATCCCAAGACAAATAATCTTTACGCTTTTTGGTCTGCATTATTTGCCTCACAATTTCTATAGTATTCTACAATAGATTCCTTCGTTCTAGGTTTATCATCAAACCTAATAACACATGAAGATGTGCAACTACTACATTTTTCAGGTAGTTCTACATTGTCTGGTCTTTTTGTTAATCCATTTAAAATAACAGCTACCATAAATAAGATTACCACCCCAAATATAATTAGTGCACTAGCAAATATATTTAAAATCATGATTCTTCTCCTTGAATAATTTTTTTGATGACATAATCAGCTAACAGTAAACCCATACTTGCAGTAACAGGCATATATGAGCCTAAATTAGGAATTTTCTTTGGGTCTTCTGTAGATGATCCTACTATTATTTTATCATAAATTCGCTCATCTTTCAGTTTTTTTCTTAAGATTTTTGCGAGCGGATCATAACTTGTTTTCCATATATCCATTATTGCAAGTTTTGTTTGGTCCATTTTCTTAGCCGCACCCATTGATGAGATAAAATTAACTTTGTTTTTTAGACAAGTTTTAATTAAGTGAAATTTATCATCAATTTTATCAATTGCATCAATAAGAAAGTCAAATTTATAGTTGAATAAAGATGAGTGCTCATTATATCTTTCTTGTAATTTAATTATTTTACAATCAGGATTTATTTTCCTTATCTCTTCTTCAACTAAATCGGTTTTATATCTACCGATTGTTTCATAGTTTGCAATTATTTGCCTATTAATGTTACTAGGTTCTACTACATCAAAATCTTGGATAATCAAGGTACCTACTCCACATCTTGCAAGTGTAATTGCGCTAACACCGCCTACCCCACCTAATCCAATAACAGCAACTGTAGCTGTTTGTAATTTAGTTATATTTTCTCTACCAATAAGAAATTCTAATCTTTCTGTACTCATTTCTTAATTTCGATTTTTAACTCCGCTAATTGTTCTTCAGTTACATAACTTGGTGCTTCACTCATTGGATCGATTGCAGAAGCAGATTTAGGAAACGCGATTACATCTCGTAATGATCGAGAATCAGTTAAAATCATTGCAAGTCTATCTAACCCAAGGGCAATTCCGCCATGTGGTGGTGTACCATATTTTAATGCTTCTACAAAGAAACCAAATTTTTCTTTAATATCAGCATCACTTAAACCTAATGCCTTAAACATATCTTCTTGTACTTTTTGTTCGTGGATACGAATAGATCCACTACCAAGTTCAAAACCATTTAAAACTAAGTCATAACATTTAGAATAACATAATTCTGGATGTGTAAGTAATTTATCCTTAAACTCATCTTTTGGTGCTGTAAATGGATGGTGAAGTGCTACATATCCACCAACTTCTTCATCATATTCAAAGGAAGGATAATCAGTAATCCATAAGTAGTTAAACTTAGTATTATCAATTAAATCTAGTTCTCTACCTAAAATATTTCTTATATGACCTAATGCAATATTAGCAACTTTAGCTTTATCACTAATAATTAATATTAAGTCATTATTTTCAATTTCTAATTTACTAATTAATTTTTCTTTAACTTCATCAGTTAAAAATTTTACAATCGAACCGCTAAATTCACCATCATTATATTTTAGCCAAGCTAATCCTTTAGCTTTATATTTTTTAGCTTCATTTGTTAAACGATCGATTTCTTTTCTTGAATATTTATCAGCAGCATTTTTTGCATTTATAGCTTTTATTATGCCTCCACCAGCAAGATTATCTTTAAATACAGCAAAGTCTAAATCTTTTACAATCTCACTAATATCATTCAAATGAAGTTCAAATCTTGTATCAGGTTTATCGCTTCCAAATATATTCATAGCATCTTCAAATTTGTAACGTGGAAGTGGTAATTTAATATCAATACCTTTAACTTCTTTCATTACTTGTTTTACCATATTTTCCATAACATTATAAATATCTTCTTCATCGATAAAACTCATTTCAACGTCAATTTGCGTAAACTCCATTTGACGGTCTGCACGTAAGTCTTCATCTCTAAAGCATTTAGCAATTTGGTAATATCTTTCAAATCCAGAAATCATTAATAGTTGTTTATAGATTTGTGGTGATTGAGGTAATGCATAAAACTTACCTGGATGAACTCTTGAAGGAACAAGATAGTCTCTTGCACCTTCTGGGGTTGATCTACCAAAAATTGGTGTTTCAATCTCAACAAAATCCAAACTATCAAAATAATTTCTTACCGCTTTTGCAATCTTATGTCTTAAAATTAATTTCTTTTGCATTACAGGTCTTCTTAAGTCTAAGTAACGATACTTCATTCTTGTATCTTCTAAAGCATCAGTTTCATCAGCAATAATAAGTGGTGTTTGTTCTGCTTCACTTAATATTTTAATGCTTTTTACATCAACTTCAATCTCACCTGTAGGTAAGTTTTTATTTTTACTTTCACGTTCAATAACTGTCCCAGTTATTTGAATAACATATTCATTTCTTACATTTTCTAAAGTTTCATAATTTGGATTTTCTGGTCTACAAACAATTTGTGTTATACCATAGCGATCACGTAAATCTATAAAAATTAGTCCGCCTAAATTTCTTTTTTTTGCTACCCAACCAACTAACGTAACATCTTTATTTACATCAGATATTCGTAATTCACCATTATTATGTGTTCGCATTTAGAGATTCTCCTTTAAATATTCTAAAATTTTTGTATCTTCTATTGTAACTTGTTCTTTTATTGTTGTATTTTTGATAGAAACAGTTTTAGATTTTAATTCATCTTCACCAATAATTATAATAAATTTCGCATTTAATCTATCACTAAGTTTAAATTGTGGCTTCATATTTGTTGCTTTGTAATCTAAATCAACATATAAACCATTTTCTCTCAAAGTTCTTGCTAAGTTTAAGCTATAAAGTTTTGAATTCTTATCAAGCGAAATTAAAACTACATCAGCAGATTTTTGTAAGTTAGGAAATAAGTTGTTTTGTTCCATGATGGAAATAACTCTTTCAATTCCAAAGGCATAACCAATCCCTGGAATATCAGGGCCACCAAAAGATTTAACCATATCAGAGTATTTACCACCACCACAAATAGCAAGTCCATTTAAATTATCATTGCTATCAATGATAAATTCAAAAACTGTATCTGTATAATAATCAAGTCCTCTAACTAATGTTTCATCAACTTCATATTTAATATTGTTATATTCTAAAGCTTCTAATACTTCTTTAAAGTAATCCTTAGCTTCATTTGTTAAATAATCAGTTATTTTTGGTGCATTTTTAATAATTGGACTTTCAGCATCTACTTTACAGTCTAGTATACGCAGTGGATTTTTTTCTAAGCGTCTGTTGCAATCACTACATAATTTATCTATATCTTTTCTAAAATAATCTTTTAAAATTTCCACATAATTTTTACGTGATGCAAAATCACCAATTGTATTTATCTTTAGTTTTAAATTATTAATGCCTAAAGCTTTGAATATTTGATATGCACTAATAATTACATCTGCATCAAGTAAAGGCGATGCTTCGCCGAAAACTTCAACACCAAATTGTGTGAATTGACGGAAGCGACCTGTTTGTGGTCTTTCATAACGAAACATTGGTCCAAAATAAAACAGTTTTACTAGTTGATTGTTAGCATACATTTTATTTTCTAAAAAACTTCTTACAACACTTGCAGTACCTTCTGGTCGTAAAGTTATGCTACGATTACCTTTATCTAAAAATGTATACATCTCTTTTGAAACGATATCTGTCTCATCACCAACACCACGCACAAATAATTCTGTATTTTCAAAAATTGGTGTTATGATCTCTTCATAGCCATAGTTTTTTATTACATCCGTTATTGTATTTTGTATAAATCTATATTTACTTGCGCTTTCGCCATAAAAATCATTTGTTCCTTTAACCTTTTGATACATACTTGTCAGTTCCTTTCTTTACTGTAAATAACAATTTTCTCCAAGCTTTTTTTAAAATAAAAATCCTTAAGAAAAATCTTAAGGACGAATTGAATCCGTGGTACCACCTTACTTCATCATAAAACATGATGCACTTTAATCTTTAACGCAAGATATACGTCCCTCAGGAATCAAAGTAAGTGTCATTCGTTAATCCTTAATTAAGTGCTCTCACCAACCACTCTCGCTTGGAATTAATAAAATTAACTACTATTCTTACCTATTGACTATGAAATTTAATATATTATTATATTATATTAAAAGTAGTAAAATGTCAAGATTTTTTAAATCTTCATTTTTCAAACTTTTTCAGTTTGAATTTAATTAAATATAGTCATATTTTGTCGATGATATAGTTTATTTTGAGAAATTTGTTATGAAAGAATAACTTTATCATCATGAAATTCTATTAAGTTTTGTTTATAGAGGGCACCCAGTGCATCTTTAAAGGCTTTTTTACTGATTTTAAATACTTGATAGATTACAGTAGGCTCAGTTTTATCAGTTATTGTCATTACGCCATTATTTTCTTCTAAATACTTTAAGATTTTTTTACTGTTTTCTTCAATGATTTCTTCTTTTGAATCTACTAATGATCCCATATAATCATCAGTATTTTTACGTAAGATTCTTACTTCTACTTTTTCACCTAAACGATAAGATTTCTTTGTAAGTGATTTATAGACAAATATTACATCAAATGTTTTTGTAACAATATTTACTCCATCTTCAGTAATTCTATAAACATATCCTGGTACTTTATCACCAATTGGCAAATCAAAGTGAAGATTCATATCTAAGATTTCATACTTATTTAACATCTTAGCTACTAATCTATCACCTTTAACTCTTAAAACAACTAATAATACACTACCAACTTCAGGCCATTCTTTATAATCGATTGGTAAATCATCTTTGGATAATAATATATCTTTACTAATACCAATATCTAAAAAAGCACCTAGTTGATAATTTACTTCAATAACTTCTGCAAAACCACTTTTATCACAAGTAACATTAGGAGTTATTAAAGTTACAGCTATTCTAGATTTTTTATCACTATATAAAAACCCAACTACTTCATCTCCTGGATGGAGATGTTGAAAGTTAGATTCATTTTTATGTAAGAAATATTCATCCTCACCATTTAATGTGAGCATGTAACCAATTTGTGTTTCACGTACTACTTTAAATTTATGTAATCTACCTAATTTCTTTTCCATATTATCATCCTTTTTTCTTATAATATCCTAAGTTTATTGTATTTTGTCCGAATTCATTTTTTAAATTTTTTAATAATTTTTGAATCCCATCTTCTTTATTTATTACTTCAGGGTCATCAAAAATGCTATATTGTTTTACTTCTTCTTTAACATCTATGAGTCTTGTTGCGAAGATTCCAACTAAACGAATTAAATCGCCTTGATTAAAGTAATCATCAAATATCTCTTCTACAATCTCATATATTTCTTTTTCAGAGTTTGTTGCAAAATCTACACTTCTACTACGGTTAATTTGTTTAAAGTTTGAATACTTTAAAATTAAGCCAATTGTTTGAGCCTTTTTATTTTCATTCTTCAATCGATAACCAACTGTATTTGCAATAACTTTTAAAGTTTGTTTTATATATACAGGATCAAAAACATTATTATCAAATGTATGCGAATTGCTAACTGATTGTGAATCGTTATAGTTATTTACATCTAAAACAGCAGTGTCATTACCATTTGCGTGTTCATAGAGTGAATTTGCAGTTAATTCGCCTACAGTTTCTTTTAATAGTTCTAAGTTTTTGAAATTAGCTAAATCACCAATTGTCTTAATTCCAATTGATTCTAGCTTTGGTTTGGTTTTTTTACCCACTCCATGCATCTCACCTATTGGAAGTGGCCATAAATATTTATCAATTTCTCGTTTTCTTAAAACAGTAATACCAAGAGGTTTTTTTAAATTTGATGCCATCTTAGCTAAGAATTTATTAGGAGCAATTCCAATACTTGATGGAAGTTTATATTCTTTATAAAGTTTTGTTTGAATTAACGTTGCAAGATCAACTGGATGAATTTCTTTAAACTTATCAGTTACATCTAAATATGCTTCATCTATTGAAGCTTTTTCGATTGTTTCAGTAACAGTTGATAAATAATCAAAAAACTTTTTTGAATATTGTTTATATAATTCCATCTTTGGTTCAACAACTACTAAGTTATTGCATTTTAATAATGCATCTTTTACAAGCATTGTAGTATATATACCATATTTTCTTGCTTCATAATTTGGAGAGAGAATTATTCCCCGATATAATGGATCACTATTTGCAACAGCAACTGGCTTACCGACAAGTGAAGGATCTTCTGCCATTTCTACTGATGCAAAGAATGCATTCATATCAATATGAAAAATAATTCGCGAAGAATTCATAAATTATCATTCCTTTTTTTATTAGTTTATGTTATAATATGTTGTATACATAATTATAACATATTTTGAGGTGAAATTAATGAACAATCGTAAGAAAAAAAATACTGTTTCTAAAAAAGAAAGAGAACCTATAGTTAAAACACGAGTTAAACGTGATAACTCAATTGAAGTTGAACTTAAAAACCCCGCTAACACACTAATTGGAAAAATCTTTGTTTATATTTTAGTAATTGGTATGGCTGGCGGTAGTTTATTTGGTTTAATTTATTTATTAATTGAAGCTTTAAACAAATAAAAAAACTAAGAGTAATCTTATATGATACTCTTAGTTTTATTTTTTACACTACTCTTGATAATAATTCACGTTTTTCTCGTTTATGGATCAATCGTAATCTATCTGCTATCATAGCAATAAATTCAGAATTAGTTGGTTTAGATTTGTGATAACTTATAGTATAACTGAAAATATCACTTATTGCATCTATATTTCCTCTAACCCAAGCAACTTCAATAGCATGGCGAATTGCACGTTCAACTCTTGAAGATGTGGTGTTAAATTTTCTTGCAACTTCTGGATATAAAACTTTTGTGATATTACCTAAAATATCTATATTATAATAAACCATAGTTATAGCTTCACGTATGTATAAATACCCCCTAATATGTGCTGGAACTCCAATTTCATGTAATATAGAAGTGATTTCAGTATCTAAGTCGGTTTTATTGTTTAATAAACTATAAGTGTTGTTAGCTTTTGCTTCACTTTTTTGGGCACTTAATTCTTTTATAGTATCAAAAAGGCTAGTAAAATTAATCGGTTTTACAACAAAATAATCAGCACCCAACTCTGCAACACTATTCATGATTTTTTCATTAGAAAACGCGGTAATTGCAATAATGTTTTTTGGAACTTTGTAACGATCCTTCTTAGTCTTTAATTCTTGTAATACTTTAACACCATCTAGATTTGGCATAAAAATGTCTAGAATAAGCAAGTCTACCTGAGTAACTCGTAATGTGTTAAGTAATGTTACCCCATCACTGTGTACGCCAACAACTTCAATCTCTTTCTTGTCACTGAAGAAATCTTTCATAGCTTGTACAAGTTCTTTTCCGTCATCTGCGATAATAACTTTTAAAGTTTCCATATTTAATTTAACCTCCCCATATTTGCACTTCCTAATTTACACCATCATAATTTATTTTTCAAGGGGTTTTTATATCTTTCTTAATTTTATTTGATTTTAAGATACACCAAACTGAAAATTCGACATATTTATAAATGTTTTGATTACTATGAGTAGCGAGTTTGTCGAAGTTTGTCGAATAATGTTTAAATAACTAGACAAGCAGTTAATTTTTATTAAAATATTTAAAAAAAGCCGAAAATATGCTATAATATTATAGACTGGAGGTATGTTTTATGGATAATTTAGAAAAAGTATTAGAAGCGATGAGAAACGCTGGAAAACCATTAACTGCGGGAGAAGTTACTGAATTAACAGGATTAGATAGAAAAGAAGTTGACAAAGCTTTTAAAGAACTTAAAAAGCAAGAAAAAATCGTTTCTCCTATCAGATGTAAATGGGAACCAAAAGAATAATTTAAAAAAGAGGATTAACCACTAAGGTTTTTCCTCTTTTCTTTTTTAGCCAAATCAGAAAGCATTATACATCCACATTGCATACACGCCATAGCCATATTCTGGAGAATCAACAACAACATGGGAAACAGCACCAATTATTTTATTATTTTGAATAATTGGGCTACCACTCATCCCTTGAATTATTCCTCCTGTACTACTCAATAATCTTTGATCAGTTATTTTTATTTTTATTCCTTTAATACTAGTAGACGTTTGATTTTTTACTTCTACTACTTTAACTGCATACTTTTCCTTTTTAGACCCATCTATAACTGTCCATATTTCTGCATCACCTAATACTACTTCTTTTGGTTCAGCTATTCTTAAAGGTTTTTCATTTGAAAAATCAGTTAAATTATTTACTCTACCAAATATACCAATGTTAGTGTTTTTTTCTATTGTACCGATAATTGTATTTGATAAAGTAGCTTGTTTTTCACCTGGAATTCCTGGTAATGATTTTCTTATACCACGAATTGATGATGATGTGATTGAACCAAGTTTACTTCCATTTAACTCTTCTGGTATAACTGAATGGCCTAATGCAGCATATTTCATATGCCTGGGGTTAATAAATGTAATAGTACCTACACCAAGCACTTCGTCCTTTACATATAGGCCGATTGTCATTTTGCCATTATCAGCTTTTACTACTCTACATGTAGTAATAATATATTGATTTTGTCGTTTTAGTTTTAAAAGAATATCTTGTTCAGATTCTAAATTATTAAGTATTGCTTGTAAATCACTTATTTTTTCTACTACTTTACTATTTACTTCGACGATTTTATCGCCAACTTCAATATTACTTTTATCCCAGGGAGATGCTTCCCCATTTTTTGTTTTTACATCATATTTCCCGGTTATGTAAATACCTGTATTGAGTTGTAAACCAATAGATTCTCCTCCAGGTATTACAAAGGCATTAATCGGCTGTGCAGCAAGTGATGTGGAAGGTAGTAACAAAATTACAAACACTAAACTTAAGCACAATAAAATTCTTTTCCAAATTTTGATAAAAATTCCTCCTTTTTTGGCTACACATTTAGTATTTGTAAAAAAGGAAGAAAAAAAAGCACTTTTAAAAATTGGAAGTGCTTTTTTAATTTATAGAACTTTTTAATAATTCAATTGCTAAGTTTTTGCTTGCTTCTGTTACTATTCCATTAGAAATCATCTTCGCAATTTCAATTACACGTAAATCATGATCTAATTCTTCAATTTTTGTAATTGTGCGTTTTTCTGATTTCTCAATAATAACATCTTTAGTTATATTAATTTGATGATCACTAATAGCCGCAACTTGTGGAAGATGAGTTACACATAGCACTTGTAAGTTTTTAGAGATTGATTTAATTTTATTTGCAATACTATAAGCAACTTCTCCACTTACTCCATTATCAATTTCATCAAAAATAATTGTTTGTAAATTAACTTTTTCACTTATTATCTCTTTTAGAGCTAACATGAAACGAGATAATTCACCACCACTTGCAACTTTAGATAATGGCTTTAATGGCTCTCCAATATTAAAACTAATTAGAAAATCAACTTCATCAATGCCATTTGGTTTGAAAGTGATGTTATCTAAATCATTAAATACAATTTCAAAACGAGTATTTTTTAGTTTTAAATCTTTTAAGTTTGCAATTAATGATTTTTCAAGTGATTTTGCTAAAGAAATTCTAATTTCACGAATATTTTTTCCTATTTCTAATGTTTTATTATAAGACTCTTTTACTTTTTTTTCTAAATTTGCAATTATTTCGTCATAATTTTCAATATTAGAAATTTCTTTTTTCATTTCTTCGTAATATTTTAAAATTTCTTCAGTTGTTTTTTTGTATTTACGTTTAAAGTCTGAATATAAACCTAATCTTTCATTAATATATTCTAATTCACTTTCATCAAAATCAGCTAGTTTAAAATCTTTCCTTACTTGATCTACAACATCTACAATTTGATAGTATGCATCTTCTAATGTACTTAAATATTCTTTATATTTAGGATCGATTTCTTCAAGTTTTTTTAAATTAATAGTAGAATTATAAATATTATCAAGTGTGCTTTCTTCATCGTAGTAGTCGATAAATTCTTTTAAATTATTCAATAAATTTTCATAATTCATCAAATAATTACTTTTTTGTTTTAGCTCTTCTTCTTCTGAAATAGAAATCTTTGCAGTTTCAATTTCATTAATTTGAAATTTTAAAAAATCTAATCTTTGTAAATCTGAATCATTTCTATTTAATAAATCTTTATATTCTTTATTGAATTTATTGTAATTTTTAAGTTCTTCTTGATAATTAATTAATAATTCCTTAACTTCTTCATTATCAATGAAATCTAAGTAGTTTTTTGGATTAATTAATCGTTGGGTGTCGAATTGTGTATGAATATCACCAAGCATCTCTGATATTTCGCTAAGTTGCGACAAAGTAATAGTTTGGTTATTCACTTTACAAATGCTTTTACCATTTGCATATATTTCTCTTCTTATAATTAATACATCATCAGCATTGCTATTAGTTAGTTCTTGTACAAGCTTAGGCACTTCAGTAAATACACCTTCGATAATTGCTTTTTCTTCACCGAATCTAACTAAATTACTTGATGCACGATCACCAAATAATAAACCAATTGCATCAATAATTAATGACTTACCTGCACCAGTTTCACCAGTCAAGACGGTCATCTTATCTTTAAATTCAATTTCTACATTGTCAATAATTGCGAAATTTTTTACATAAAGTGATAACAACATATTCCTATCCCATCTATTCTATATTTTTTAGTATCTCTATTATATCTAATCCTAAATCTTTTTTTACTAAATCAGCATTTCCATGTTCTACAAATGAATCTGGAATATTATAAGCTTTTAATTTAATATTTAAGTTTAATTCGACTATTTTACTAGCTAGTGATTCTGATAAAGAACCACTTTTTATTACTTCTTCATAAACGATTATTTCCGTATTATTTAGCGTTTTTAACAACTCTTCATCAAACGGTTTAATGAATCTTGCATTAATTAAACCTAGATTTGTATTGTTTTTTTCGATTTCTTTTTTAAATATATTAACTGCTGGACCATATGTAATTACAGTTTTTGCTTGTGGTTTTAGAACAACTTCCCACTTACCAAACTCTAATCTTTGATTATCATCAGAAGTAATTACATTTGTTTTACCACGTGGATAGCGGATAACAAATGGTCCATTATGTTTTTCAATAGCGTAATTAATTAATAATTTTGCTTCATTTAAATCTTTTGGCATAGTTATTACTAGATTAGGAATTGATGATAAAAAACTAACATCATATATTCCTTGATGGGTTGACCCATCTTCTCCTACTATTCCTGCTCTGTCTACTAAAAATAGTACTTTACTATTGATTCTTGCAACATCATGGCTAATTTGGTCGTAGGATCTTTGTAAAAAGGTTGAGTAGATTGCAACAATTGGAACAACACCAGCTTTAGCCATTGCTCCAGCCATAACAACACTATGTTCTTCTGCTATTCCAACATCAATTAATTGATTTGGAAGTTCTTTTTGAAACAAGCTTAAACCTGATCCTTGAACCATTGCAGGAGTAATTACTCTTATCATAGGATTTTCTTTGGCTTTTTCTAAGATAATTTTACCAATCCCGTTACTCCATGATGTAATATTAGCATCATTTTTAGCTTTAAGTTTACCATTATTTATATCAAACGGACCAACACCATGCCAAAAACCAGTATTATCCTCTTCAGCAAACTTATAACCCATACCTTTTTTTGTTTTTACATGAATAATAACTGATTCTTTTGTGCTCTTTGCATACTCAAAAAAACTTATAAGTTCTTTTAGATTATGACCATTAATTGGGCCAAAATAGCGATATCCAAAAGATGTTAATAAAGCATTTCCGTGTAGATAATAGCTTATTGCGCTTTTTTCTTTATAAAACCATTTTTTGATAAAGTTAGGTATTAATCTTCTAAATAAATGATAAGACTTTTTTAATCTTATTTTATCGAATATTTTGCCTAAGACACCGACATTTGGTGAGATCGACATATTATTGTCATTTAAAATAATAATTGATTTCTGATTGTTTTTTGAGCCTAAATAGTTAATTGCACTAAAAGCTAGACCATTTTGAATCGACCCATCACCAATTATTGATACTACTTCCCCTATTTTAGCTCCCGCACTTTTTGCTTCTAGAAACCCTGCAGCTGCAGAGATTGAGGTAGAAGAATGACCTGCTTCCCAAACATCGTGAATACTCTCTCTTTCTTTTAAAAAGCCGCTTAAACCTTTATATGAACGAAGAGTCTTAAAGTCTTTTGCTCTTCCAGTTAAAATTTTATGAGTATAAGTTTGGTGGCCAACATCAAAAATTAATTTATCATAAGGACTATTAAATACATAGTGTAATGCAATTGTAAGATCTACTACACCTAAATTTGAAGATAAATGTCCTCCAGTTTCACTTACATTTTCGATAATAAATTTTCTTATTTCTTTAGCAAGTTCTTCTAACTCAGAAAGCGTTAAAGCCTTCAAAAATTTTGGATCACTTATATTTTCCAGTTTAATCATAATATCCTCTCAATTAATTTATAAAGCGATCTATCACCTAATATATTAAAACAAATCTCTAATGATTTCGTTTTATATTCATTAAGTAAATTTATAGACTCAGCTATACCAATTGTACTAGGATAAGTAGCCTTCATATTTTTCAAATCACTTTTATTTTCATTTATATCATCTAAATCATCTTTAATTTGAAAAGCCAAGCCAAAGTAATTTGCAAGTTCGTCTAATTTTGTAAGCTCACTATCATTTAAGTTAGCAATAATTCCCCCACTTCTTAAGGCAATGTGAATTAAATCTCTAGTTTTATGATAGTGAATTTCTTTAACTTCCGCATGAGTTAACTGTTTATTATTGGAGGAAATATCCAATATTTGACCAAGAACCATTCCATTACTACCCGCATTGTTTACAGCTAGTTTTACAATCTCTATCTTTTTAGTTGCATCAAGATTACCACTAGCAAAATATTTAAATGCATCTGTAAGTAAGGCATCACCAGCTAAAATAGCATTAGCTTCTCCAAATTTTTTGTGAACTGTTAGTCTACCTCTTCTGTAATCATCATTATCCATTGAAGGTAGATCATCATGAATTAAGGAATAGTTATGAATCATTTCGATTGCAATTGCTTGGTTAATCCCTAATTCTAAATCAAGTTCTTTATCATTTAAGATACAAAGTAAAATTAGAGGTCTTAGCCTTTTTCCTCCTGGAAAAAGTGCATAATCAATCATTTCTTTTAATAGATTATTATTAATTTCATTAACATAACTAGCTAATTTGGTATTTACCAAATCAATTAATTTTTCCATTTTTATTCGCTCATTTTTTGCACAACAACTTCTTTTGCGCTTAATAATTTTTCTTTACATAATTTACTAAGTTCTAGACCTCTTTGGTACTTTTTAATTGATTCTTCTAAAGTTAAATTACCAGCCTCTAACTCTTTTACAATCTCATCTAATTCCTTTAACATTTCTTCAAACATTGTTATTTTTCCTCCTTAATCGGTTTTGTTATTATTTTTCCATCATAATATTTAACTTGCAATTCTTTTTCTAAATTAACATGTTTACTTGAAGTAATTAGTTTATCTTCTTGGTATGTTAAGACATAACCTTTTTTAAGTAAATTTAGAGGGTTAATTGCTTCCATTTTAGAAATTAAACTTTCTAATTTATTTTCTTCAAGTTTTATTTTTTGATTTAAATAATAATTAATTAATCTTACTTGATTATCTATATATTTATCTTTATCTTCTAGTTTACCAATTATATTATATGCTTGTAATCTTTCACTATATTCCTTTACCTTGTCTAAGCTGTTTTCAATAACTTTTAATGGTGAATGAACGTTAAGATTATAGGTTAAGCGATTAACTTCATTTTCTTTTAATTCTAAAATTTCAATAAAGTTTTTAAAGTGGTGTTTGGAAATAATTCTTTCATATTCATAATATTTATTTTCTAAGATCTTTTTGAAGTTTTGAACTAATAACATTTGTTTATTATAGATATCTCTTGCTATTTCATTTTGGTCTTTAGATACAAGTACAGCAGCTCCAGTTGGAGTTGGTGCTCGTTTATCCGAAACAAAATCAGCAATCGTAAAATCTGCTTCATGACCAACTGCACTAACAACAGGTATTTTGCTTGCAAAGATTGTTCTTGCTAAAGCTTCATCGTTAAAACAAGCTAAATCTTCAAAACTTCCGCCACCACGTCCGATAATTATTACATCAACTAAGTTATCTTCATTAGCTTTTTTTAATTGTTTAATTAAAGATTTAGGTGCATCAACACCTTGAACTAATGCGGGATATAAATATACCTCAATTAGTGGGAATCTTTTGGAGATTGTTGAAGTAATATCATTAATTGCATCTCCGGTTGCTGAAGTGATTACTCCAACTCGTTTTACGAACTCAGGTATAGGTTTTTTATACTTCTCTGAAAATAATCCTTCTTTTTCTAATCTTTCTTTCAATTCTAAAAATTGCAAGTATAATTCCCCTAAACCTGCATCTTGAATATTTCTAACATTAATATTATAAGTTCCACCTTTTTCATAAACAGTGACACTTCCAGTTACAATAACCTTCATACCGTCACTAGGCATGAAAGTTAGAGTTCTTGCATAAGAAGAGAACATTATAGCTCTAATTTCACTGTTTTCATCTTTCAAAGAAAAATATAGATGATTATTTGAAACTCTTAAGTTAGAAATTTCTCCCTTTACTTCTACATAACTTAAATTGGGATCATTAGTAAATCTATAACTAATGTAGCGATTAAGGGCAGTAACAGTTAAATATTTATTTTCCATCTATATACTTCCTTATCTGATCTAATAATTTATTATTAAATTTTGATTCTGTCTTTCCGTCTAAATCACTATAAATATGGGTTAAATTTAAAATTTCATTAATAATAACTGGCTTTGGTGTATCGGTGTATAACATTTCATATGTTGCAATTCTAATTAGATTGCGATCAACATATGACATACGATCAATTGTCCAATTTTTAATATTAATATTAATGATTTTGTTGATTTGACGAAGATTATTTATAACACCATTAATTAATTCTTGATAGAACTCTTCATCAACTTCTATATCTTCTACTTCTTGCATTAAATCAGCTAAATAATCTTGGTTGATTTCTTCACCCATTAAATCATAGTGGTATAAATATACCAACGCTTTTATTCTACTATTATTTCTACGCATATATCTCACCTTGTATATTTATAATTTTACCATAAATCGTAAACTTTTTAAAGTCTAATCTTTACCTAATTTAAGAGAAAAAAGAGAAGTAACTTACCCTACTTCTCCCATTACTTGTTCTGCAGTTGAAAACTTTAATACAACATTATCATAAGGTTGATCAAATTGTAACATTGTTTTTACAACTATCTCATTAGCTTTACTTAATGAGTGCTCCTCAGCAATTACTGTGACTTCAACTCCTGTACTTGAGGCATGAACGAAAGCATCACGATACCCCATCGAAATAACTTCAAGTTCCAATAGTAATTCTTTTTCAGTTAAAGAATTAATATATCTCTTTTCATCTAAAGCAGCAGTTTTTTCTGCTATGCTCTTTGTGCTATCAGCAATTATAGCATCTAATGCCATAACAGCTAGAGATCTTTCTTCTCTAATTGTTTGACGCATTGCTGCAAGTTCTTCTAATCTTCCTGTTGTATCAGTAATATCATCATCATCATTGTTGTTATTATTATTTTTATTATCAAATGGTGATGTTATATAATACACTGTCAACATTAAGACTAATGTTAATAATATTAAAGCTAATTGATTTTTCTTAAGCAAAAGTCTCACCCTCCATAGTCAATAAACTATATGAGATGAGACTTGATTTTATACTTATTATTTTAAACAATTTCTTCACTTGTATTAATCTTATATAATACTAAGACATAAATAAGTGAAAATACAAATATATATATATTTATTAAATTCGGGAAAAACCATAAGAAAATAAAGAATATAATCGAAATCGGAATACTTGTAAGCGCTGCAATATTATAATATTCATTAAATTTCTTAATAAGTCCATTTTTTCTAAAGAAGATCCAAAGTATTATTATTGTAATTAAGGTAAACAAAACACCAATTAGGAAAGTTAAAGTATATGCTTTTAATTTAATCTTATTTTGATTACCTATAATTAATTGATCAAGTAAATAAGAACCAAAATCTTCAGGGGTTAAATTTTCAGAATCAATTGCAAAATCTGGTAAAACACTTTGATAATATACTTGATTTACTTCAGTTTTTAAAGTTATATTACCATGTTTTTTCCCAAGTGAATTTATTCCAAATGGATGTGCTTGAAAATACAAAGAATCACTTGCAAAGCGGATTAAATAATCTTCTGTATTTTCTGCATAACCTATCTCATCTAATATGAAACGTTCCCTTGGTTCATAGTTTGGATCTACTTTCCCAATATAAACAGTGGAAATATCAAAAATATCAATTACAAAATGAATGTTTTTCTTAATTCCATATTCAGTTTCAAATGATAAAATATCATAAAACTCACCATTAAAACTACTACATTCTAAAACCTTACGGTCATTTACTTTACACTCTTTTGTAATGATTTTATTTATGATATTTATAGCATCATTTGAATCAGGAATTTCTTTTAAAACCTGATAATTATAGTTTTCTAAAATTCTATCTTCTGCAGCTATTTTATTCCTACCAACTGGTCCCCCAAGAATAAACGATGCAATTACAAAGATACAAATAGAAATAATTATATTCATATCTTTAAATCTTATTAATCTTTTGGGATCTAAATATGAACTTAATTGTTTTAATTTTTTCATACTTACCTCAAAATATCTTTAATTCACATCATCTGGCATACTATTAATCTTATACAAAGCAAATAAATAGAATAAAGCAAATACATACATATAATAATTAAATGCTTGCATCCATACCCAAGTTACTAAGAATGTAATTAGGACTGGAGCGATTGTACAAATTGCTGCAATATTGTAATATTCCTTATATCTTGTTAACTTACCTGTTCTTCTAAAGAATAACCATAAGATCAATACAAAGATTAATGGTAAGATAAAGATAGTTAATAGTAGATAGATGAATGCTGATGAAGTATATTGTCTAATATCTGAATTAATTAGATAATCAACTAATCTATTTCCAATATTTCTGGAACTTGATTTATCTAGATTTAAATTAAATTCAGGCATAAATCCAACATAAGTATAGTAACGATTTTCAAAAATTAATTTAGTGCCGTTATGCTCTATTTCTTCATCGTTAATTCCATATTGATGTGCTTGGAAAAGTATGCCATCAGAAGTTAACATAACTTTATAATATTCAGTATTTTCTTCGTAAGGCACATCTTCAAGGTCATCTATTACATCATTAAATTCGGGATTAATTACATTCAAATCAACAATAAATTTAATTTTCTTTGTAATCCCATCATTTACATATTCTAAATCTCTTTCAAATACTTCGTATTCAACTGAATCTTCAGTTTCTGAAATTTTCTTAATTTTCGGACAGTTTAAAAAGCCACGATCAACACTACATTCAAGAGCACCAATATCTTGAAGTGCAACTTCATTATCAGGATTAGCTTCAAAACTGTTTTCTAAATCCAATAATACTTGATAATTGTAGCTTTCTCTTAACTCAGTAGCACCTTTAGAAATTTGATAAGATACTGGCAAGTTAAGTAAATATACCGATGCCATAAAGATAATTACACTTATCAGTACTGACATATAGCGGTATCTTTTCATTAATCTTGGTATAAATAATGTTTTGAGAAAATCTAGTATCTTTTCCATTGTAACTCCATTTCTATTTTTAGTAAATTTTAAACTAAATAGTATTATAACATAACTCTTCTATCTATACAATTTATAATTAAATGCAAATTGTCATTTAAAGAGGTCTGAGAATTTGTCTAAATTTTTTGTAATCAGTTTAGTTTTGTTATATTTTAGATTATCTTTTGTAGTAATTATTTCATAATTTAATAATCTAAAGAAATCATAAATTGTTTTTTCTAATTCTCTATTTAAAACTACACCTCTTATAAATTTATTATTTAGTAAAGTTTCTAAATTAATACTTGTAAGTGAATCATAATTTATAATTATTCCAAATTCATAATTTATAAGTTCTTCTACCACCTTACAATTTGCATCTTCAATTATTATAACTATTGATCGATAAGTATTAATATCTTTTTTAGAAAAAATTTTCTCTTCTACTAAATGCATAATAGTTTTAGAAGATAATTTTAAATAAACTTTATTCAATAAAGGTTTTCTAAAACTATTTATAAGTGTAGTAAAGACAAGCCTTTCAAGAGAGATTAATAATTCCTCATCAATATATGTAGTAACATTAGAACTATCTTCTAATCCATTAATATTATAATTAATTAGATAACCACTAATATCATTGTTGTGTAATAATGGTGAATATAATAGTTCTATTTGATTTTTTGTAATATGTTCACTTACACAAGCACTAATACTACGCTTTTTAATGTAGAGTTTATGGATTTTTTCATTAAAAGGTTGATACCTCTCTTTTGAATCAAGTGCAATATTACAAAATTCAACTACTTCTTTTAGATTATAAGTATCCAGTGGGAATCTAACAACTCCAACTTTAACTTCAAAAATTGCATGGTTATTGTTTTCGATTAAGCCTTTATCAAACTCATCTAGTAGCAATTTAACTTGTTTTTCTAAAGTTTTAGAATCAACATCTTCAATTATTGCAACAAATTCATTATTATCTAGATAATAAGTTTTTGGCGTTAATTCTTTTTGAAGCTTAGAATATACATAATCATAAATCTTAACTTGAATATTAGCACTATATTCATCTAGCATCTTGACTCTGAACTTCAAAAAATTAGCTTTATATTCTAAATCTTTTGCTTTCTTTAATATTTCTAAAAATTCTGTTTCAAAATCAGCTAGAGTTAGACGTTTAAATATTTCATTATCGATTTCAATTGCATCTTCTAAAATATTGATTACGCCATAAAAAAATTTTAAGATTCCATCCTTACTAATATATGGATAAACAATTTCGTTTATCAAGTATTCTCTTCCATCAACATGTACTCGGTATTCTACATTATAATCTTCTACATTTTCAAACTTTATTTTAATACCATCTCGTACAGATTTGTCATCAGGAACAATAAAATCTTCAAATTCTTCTAACGAAATCCTCCTATTTTCTAAGCCAAAAAACTCTTGTAATTTGTTTGATAAAATAACATTTTTAGTATCTAAATTATAGTAAAAGATACCTGTATTTAAATGAGTACCAAGAGTATTATTTAATGTTTTTAGAGTTCTAATATTATCTTCATAATATAAATTAATTAGTTTACCTTCTAAAAACTTAGATGCAACTTTTAAGTTTGTCATAAGTGAGTTGTTATTTAAGATGTTTGTTTTAGATAGGTAAATTGCACAACCATATAACTCTTTATTATTAAATAATGGAACTGCAATTAAGGAATTTATTCCGATTTGTTTATAGCTTGTATTAGTTATTATATCTTTAATATCTAATACAGAATCAGTAAAATCCAACATTACTTCATGATTTTGAGCAATTATCATCTCAACAATCGTACCAGCTAAATTGCTAAAACTAATAGTTCTTTCGTATAAACGATTCTTTTTATAATTAAATGTAAAGATTTTATCGAAATTATCATTAACTTCAACTAACACATCAAAAGCATCAATTGGAAAAATTACATAAACAGCTTCATCAAAGTGTAAGTGTTCCTCAAGTTGTTTTGAATAATTTATTAAGACATTTCTAATTCCTTCATTTTCTAGTCCGCCTAAAGTTAAATTAATTGTCTTTTCAATCTTTTGAGTTAATTTATTTAGTTGATCTTCTATTTCTATTCGCTTTTCATCTTCATTAGATTCATTAATAATTTGATTATCATATTTATCGATTTCTTTTTCTAAAACATCAATCGCTTTTAGTAAATCCCTAACATCATCACGAATATTCTTATTTCTTAAAACATGAATCTTTAAATAATTTTTATAAAAATCACGTTTAACAGTTAAATTATTTGTATCTTCAAAAGGTTTTAAATATTTCACACAGAAACGATATGCTTCCTCATATAAATCCATTTCGATTAAAAGGGATATATATTCATTTGCAATACTTAAATAGTCTTCTGTTAGTTCATGGATATTTTTAAAGAAGTCTTGGAAACTATGTTTTGCATGTTTAAAGTTCTTTTCTAATATAGAAAGTTTTGCATTTAAATAATTGCAATATAAGATTCCTTCATCATCTTCTAGCTTGTACACTAAAGTAATACAATCATTAAGAGTTTGTTTAGCTTCTTCTATTTGTCTTTGATCAATATATAACTTAGTCATATTACTCAAAGTTAAAGCTCTTAGGGAATCATTAGGATAATTGTTTAAAATTGCTTTTAAGTTAAGAAGAGCTTTATCTTTTTGGTTTAATTCTGCATAAATATATGCCATTTCTAAATACCAACGATTTACTTCATCAATATTTTCTAAATCGATGAAATTACGTTTCATAAAAGCATAACGATAAGCACTTTTATAATTTTGTTTTTGAATAAAAATATATATATATCTTTCAAGTAATGAGATATAAATCTTTTGGAATACGACATTGTCAATATTATTAAATAGCTTGTTTGCAATATTTAAAGCATCATCATATAGACCTTCATTAATATATAAATCAATAATTAAAATGTCTGCAAGATATAAATATTCTTGATTCATTTGAATCTTACATTCATTTTTAAAATTTAAAATATCATTAAAGTCCGACAGGTTTAGTTGTTTGTTTGTTAGTTCAATATAAGCTTCTTTAATGTTCATTAATATCCACCTCATATTTATCTCATATTCTTATTATACCATAAATGCCAAAACTTGTAATCATTTTTCGAAAGATAAGATAAAAAAGAAAAAAAAGAGACAATATCTCTTCTTTTAAAATTCTAAATTTATAGTTACAGGCCCATCATTAATAAGGTGGATCTGCATATTTTCACCAAATATACCTTCGTAAACATTTAAATTATATTTTCTTAATTCTTCATTAAACTTTAGATATAAATGGTTAGCTTCATCTGGTTTCATACTTTCTACAAACGATGGACGATTGCCATCCTTAGTATTAGCATATAAAGTAAATTGGGAAATAGATAATACTTCACCATTTACTTGAGAAATATTTAAATTCATTTTTCCATTATCATCTTCAAAAATTCGAAGATTAGCAATTTTTCTAGCCATTTTAACTACATTTTCTAGTGTGTCACTGCGCGTAAAGCCAACTAAAAGTAAATAACCTTTTTCAATTTTAGATACTACTTCATCATTAACAACGCAACTAGCACTTTTAACTCTTTGAACAACTACTCTCATTTAATTACCCTATCTATATTATATACATCTGATATTTTATATACATTTGCAATTACATTATTTAGAACTTGTGTATTTGCAACTGTAAATCTAATTTTAGTTAATAAATCTCCATCTTTATTCACATTTGAAGAAATACCAAGTAATTGAATAGCGTAACTATTCATTAAGTTAATCATTTCCGCAACAATATTTCTGCGATCAAATGATAGAACACTTATCATAGTTTCATATGGTCTCTTTTGGGCTTCATCATCCCAAATAACTTCAATAAAGCGATCTTTTTCAATGTTTTTAGCATTATTACATTCTAGACGATGAACTACAATCCCATGACCTTTAGAAACAAAGCCAACAATATTATCATTGTAAACAGGATGACAACAGTTAGCTAATTTTACTTGAGCTTTATCTAACCCTGGGACAATAATTCCCCATTCATTAGAAGTTTTCTTTGATTTTCTAGTTTCAAAAGCTTCGGTTAATTGTTTGATTAATGTTTGTTCATCAAACTTTTCTACTTTACCACTAATCTTATTTAAAGATGATTTAGCACTAATATTTCCTTTACCTACTTCATAATAGAAATCATCTAAAGTATTTACTCCGTACTTAGAGAAATATTGTGATACTAATTTATCATCAAGTTTAAAATTAATATTTTCAGCTTTACATGCTTTTTCGTATTCTTCTTTACCTTTTTCAATTAATTCATCACGTTTACGTTTATTTAAGATAGAAATAATCTTGTGTCTTGCGTGGGAAGTTTTTACTATTTTAACCCATGCTTCACTTGGACCATTGAAATTCTTAGAAGTCTTTATTTCTACAACATCACCAGTTTTAAGTTTATATGTCAGTGGTACAATTCTATTATTTACGATTGCACCAACTGTTGTATTACCTACTTCAGTATGAATTCGGTAAGCAAAATCTAGTGGTGTTGCTCCAGTAGGAAAATCTAAAACGTCACCTCTCGGAGTAAAGACATATACATTTGCACTAAAAATATCTTCTTTAATTTTATCTAGTGGATCACTATCTTCATCATTCATTTCTACATAAGATAATAACTCTTTATACCATTTAAGTTTTGCAGATATTTCCATCTGTTCTTTTTCAGGTGTATAATTTTTATTATCTTCTTTATAAGCCCAATGAGCAGCAACCCCAAACTCTGCAATCTCGTCCATTTCAAATGTACGAATCTGAATTTCGTAAATCTTTCCACCTAATCCCACTATTGTAGTGTGAAGAGATTGATAAAGATTTGGTTTTGGTGTCGCTATATAATCTTTAAATCTTCTCGGAAGTGGAGTCCATAAACCATGAACTAAACCTAAAACTAAATAACAAGTTTCGATCGATGGAACTAAAATTCTTAATGCCATTAAGTCATAAATTTCATCAAACTCAAGATCTTTTTGAGTCATTTTCTTATATACACTATATATATTTTTAATTCTACCTTTTATTTCATAACTTGTAATATTATTAGTTTTTAATAGCTCTTCGATTCGGTGTTCCATCTTACCGATATCTTCTTCTCTAACAGCTCTTTGTTTTGTTATTTGTTCTGTTAAAGCTTTATATTCTTCTGGGTGTAAATATCTAAATGCAGTATCTTCAAGTTCAGCTTTAATTCGATACATACCTAGCCTATGAGCAAGTGGCGCATACAAATCCATCGTTTCTTGTGCAATTTTAACTTGCTTTTCTGGAGTTTGAAACTCTAAGGTACGCATATTGTGAACTCTATCAAGTAGTTTAACTAAAACAACCCTAATATCTTTTGCCATAGCAAGTAATATCTTTTGGTGAGTTCTTGCTAAGGTTTTTTCTTTTGTTAAGTATTTTAACTGACCAATTTTAGTAACGCCATCAACTATTGTAACAACATCTGTTCCAAACTTTTTAGTAAGTTCTTCTTTTGTAACATCCGTATCTTCTAAGACATCATGTAATAATCCAGCTGCAATAGTTATTGGTGAAGATTGGATTTCAGCAAGCATATAAGCAACTTCGAGAGGATGTTGAATATATGGATCCTTAGATTTTCTAAATTGACCTTCATGCTTCTCTTTAGCAAATTCATAAGCATCCATTATTAGATCGAGATTTTTTTGTTTCTTCAAATATTCACTTGCCTTAGCAATCACATCTTCAATTGTTACCGATCTATTCATATTCATACCTCCTTTCTCAAGTTTCTTATTTTTGTTTTTAATACTGTGTTAACACCTTGATTGGATACTCTCTAATTAAGTCGCGACCTTTTAGATCAACTAGTTCTACCAAAAAACCAATTCCTACAACAGTTCCGCCTAGTTTTTCTACAAGGTCAATTGCAGCTTTAATAGTTCCACCTGTTGCAAGTAAGTCATCAATAATTAATACTTTTTGTCCAGGTTTAATTGCATCTTTATGCATGCATAATGTATTCGTTCCGTATTCTAATTGATATGAAGTGGAAATTGTCTCCCTTGGTAATTTATTTGGTTTTCTTACAGGCACAAAGCCTAAACCAAGCGAATAAGCAATTGGACAACCAAAAATAAATCCTCTAGATTCAGGTCCTACAATCACTTCAGCGTGTTGTACTTTTGCAAATTCTATTAATTCATCGCAAGCAGCTTTAAAAGCTTCACCATCTCCCATTAACGGCGTAATGTCTCTAAACATAATACCTTCAATTGGAAAATCTTTCACATTTGCAATATACTTTTTATAATCCATCTTCAAAAACTCCTTTAATTATATATTTAATATTATATCAAATATTTAGGAAAAACTCTACTAAAAACTACAAAATCCTAATGTGTAATTGTTATCATAATTTCCATAATCCTTCATAAGTATTAAGGAAAGAGGACAATTATGAAGAATGAATTAGTTAAAAATACAATTATTTTAATAATTACTAGTTTAATTGTAAGGTTACTTAGTTTATTTAATCGGATTATCTTAACCCGTTTATTAGGGAATGAAGGAATTTCACTTTATGTAATCAGCCTTCCATCAATTATGTTATTTATGACTGTTGCAGGCTTTTCAATTAATATTGTTTTAGCAAAAATAGTTTCAGAAAATGAAGTAACAAAAAAATATAGTGACAAACAAATTATTAAAAAAGCAATAATAATTGGCATAATCACATCTTTAATTACTGCAATAATCTTACTTATAGCTATAAAACCTCTTGTTTATATTTGTCTAAAACAAGAAAAAACATTTTATCCTATCTTAGCATGTATTATATTTTTACCACTTGTTGCAATGAATAATGTAGTAAGGGGTTATTTTAACGGTAAAAATAAAATTAACATATCAGCATACGCAAACCTTGTAGAACAAGTATCTAGAATTATTATCTCAACAATCCTACTATATATATTTTTACCATATGGAATAATAATTTCTGTAACAATTGCAATTCTTTCAATGGGAATTGGTGAACTTATATCTTTAATATATAGCATATTTAAACTAAAGAAGCAAATATTTATTAAAGTATCGACTCAAATCTCTCCAACAAAAGATATACTACAAATTGGAATACCTACTACACTTACACGCCTTGTTGGTAATTTTACAATCTTTTTAGAACCTATTATTTATACTTTAGCACTATCTTTACTATCATTTACTTCAGAAGATATTTTATATAAATATAGTGCTATAACCGCGTATGCAATTCCCTTAATCACGCTTTGTTCATTTATTTCTCAGTCACTTGCAACTGCAATAATCCCTAATATTAGTAAAGCAAACGCAAAGGGTAATATTCAAGAAATTAATTATTATATTAAAAAAGCTTGCGTTTTATCGATAGTACCTGGAATTTTAGTCTCAACTTTAATTACTGTTTATGGTTATGAATATATGAATTTAATTTATAAAACTACCATTGGTGCTAATTATGTAACTACGCTTGGAGCATTGTTTATAGTTTATTATATTCATTCACCATTAATGGCAATAATGCAAGCATTAGGTAGGCAAAAGTTTTTATTTAAACTTAATATAATTTTCAGTTCTATTAAACTAATATTAACTTTTGGCTTAGCATTTATTAGTTTCATCTCTTATAATAGCTTAATTTATTCAACTCTTATGATAACAACAATCTCATCAATGTATATCTACTTTTATTTGAAAAATACTTATCAATTCAAATTTGCATTTTCTGACAAATTAAATATTGTCCTTCTAATAATTTTAACAATCCTGTCCCTTATAATTTTGAAAGCAGGCATTAAAAATTACCTGCTTAATAGTGTTATTCTATCTATATTATTCTTTATCTACGCAAAAATCTTAAAAATCACAAGTCTCAGCAATAAATAATCCGCCATTTTCATAATTGGCATAATAGATTTCTTTAATATCTTTATAACCTTTTTTCCTAATTTGTTGATAAATAAATTTTTCAGTTAAGTTTAAAATATTCATATTTTCTTTAATTAATTTACCTGAGACAATTACAGGGAAAGGATAGATTTCTTTTATTTGGTTGCTTTTACTAACAGTTTCAGAGTTATTAATACCTACAACAACATTTTGGCTTTTAGTTGTTGCAGGGGATGAATTAGTTGGATAATCATCAAATAAAAAAGTTGATATTTCACCATTTGCCTCTAAAATTAAATATCTAATTTCTGAGATAGATCGAATATTTTTTAAGCGCATTTGAATAATTAAATCATCTATATTATAGTTTTGCTTACGCATTTCCTTTATATTAATTTTTCCTTCAATAATAATTAGACTTTGTTTACCATCAAAAAAGCTTCTAATCGGTTGGAATCTTAAACTTAAAAAAGCTAAAACCTTTTGAATTATACCTAGAATAAAAATACCTAAAATATGAGTAAAAAATTGACCTTCTGACTCCATTCCCGAAACTGAAATATCAGCAATAATTAAAATCACGATAAAATCAAACAAACTAAGTTGGCCTATTTCTCGCTTCCCCATGAATTTCATAACGAGTAGAATAATAAAATATATTGCAACTATTTTTATAATAACTAAATATTCCACAAAAACACTCCTGTTCTAAATCCAAGGATAAATTAATATAATTAAATGGTGGTATAATGAGAAATACATTAAAAAGAAAGTTATTTTCCTATATTGTCTTTTTACTTATTCTTAGCATATTTTCTTCAATTTATGCGTTGTTAATCTTCTTAAACAAAGCCAACAGTCAGCAAGTATCATTTAATACAATTACATTTATTATGGGGGTAATATCATTCTTTATTCTTGGTTTACTTGCAGGCAATACAGCACAAAAAAATGGTTTACTCGAGGGGTTAATTGCTGCACTGATAATAATACTTATAACATTAATTATCAATTTCTTTATCCAAGTACCGTTTGTAGCTAGGAGTTTTGTAAAAAGTGTGTCCTATATAACTGCTGCTTCACTAGGGGGTATCTTAGGAGTTAACTTTAGACCAATTTTTGGGGAAAGAGAATAAAACTGTCTAATAAAACAAGGGGAATTTAACCCTTGTTTTTAATTTCAGTTGCCTTTGCTTTCTCTTTACAAGAAATATTGATTGTGTTAAAATACATATAAGGTGATTATATGGAACCATTAGCTTTTAGACTTAGACCAAAAAATATAGATGATATATTTGGCCAAAAACATTTAGTTGGACCAAATGGAATAATTAGAAGGATGCTTGAAAAAAAACAAATACCATCCTTAATTTTTTATGGCGATCCTGGAATAGGTAAAACTACTCTTGCCTTAGTTATTTGTGAAGAGTTAAATCGTCCATATTATACTTTCAATGCATCAACGGATAATAAATCAACATTAAAAAATATTATTGATGAAGCTGGAAATAAATCTGCAATTCTTATTATTGATGAAATTCATCGAATGAAAAAAGATATTCAAGATTATCTATTACCGTATGTAGAACAAGGTGTAGTAACAATCATCGGTCTTACTACTATTAATCCATATCATTCAGTTAATCCTGCTGTTAGAAGTAGGTGTATGATATATCGTTTAAATAATCTTGAAAAAGCTGATTTATTGCAAGTTATAGATAAAACAATCAACTATTATAATCCAGAAATAACTATTACAGATGAAGCAAAAGATTATTTAGTTCATATGGCTAATGGTGAAGTTAGGATTATTATTAATATGCTTGAGGCGATTTTCTTTGTTTTAGATAATAATGAAATTACATTAGAACTTGCAAAGGAAGTTGTACAACGTCCAAGTGTAAGCATTGATAAAGGTGAAGATAACTTTTATGACACTTTAAGTGGACTTCATAAATCAATCCGTGGAAGTGATGTTAATGCAAGTCTTCACTATCTTGCAAAACTACTAACTGCTGAAGATCTTCTTCCCGTAGTTAGAAGACTATATGCTATTTGTTATGAAGATATTGGCCTTGCAAACCCTGGTATGGGGCCAAAAGTAAAAGCAGCATGTGAAGCAGCATTAGAACTCGGGATGCCAGAAGCTAGATTACCTCTAGCAGCGATTGTAATTGAAATGGCATTATCACCAAAATCTAATTCTGCATATCTTGCACTTGATGCTGCAATGAAAGATATTGAATCAGGTAAAAGTGGTACTTTACCACTCCATTTGAAAAACCAATATTCATTTGATCCAAACCAAACTCCATACAAATACCCGCATGACTATCCTGGTGCTTGGGTCAATCAACAATATCTACCAGATTCAATAAAAGATGCAAAATATTATGAACCAAAAGATTCTAGTAAATACGAATCTGCATTAAAAGCTCGCTATGATGCAATTAATAAAGCTAAAAACAAAAACTAGTGAAATTAATCACTAGTTTTTTATTTTAAAGCTTCATATACCTTTTCTATATCTTTATTTGAAACAAATGGTGTTTGTATTCTTCTTGCTCTAACTTGACTTAAATAAAAAGCATCACCTCTATTTTGTAAATACATAGCATTATTATTATTCATAATTTTATTTGAAAAACTACTTGTATTTATTTTAAAAACAATTTTATGAATAAATAAAGATGAAAGAATTGTTGTATAATAGAGTTCGTCTCTAATTATATAAATAACATTTACACCAGCTTTTTCTCCTAACTGTGTAATATACATTATTTTGTTTTCAAAATAAGTATATGTTTCTTTATCAACATCAATAGCATTTATTATTATAAATTTACGCTTTATTTTTTCAATCGCTTCATTGTCGATATCAATCTTTTGATTATACTCATCGATTGTAGTTGTTTTTGCATTATTTATTACTTCTAGTTTACTATCTATTAAATTAATAACCTTATTTAAATATTCATTAATCTCAATATCTTTTTCGATTGGAATAAATTTTTCTAAATGATAAAATTCATTCAAAGAATCATAAATTTCAATTTCATAATTAATTAAATTCATTTTTACAAACATCGCAAAAATAAAATAATTAATAAAGTTTTTAATACCACTATCTTTTGATCCTATTAATAAAAGATTTCCATTATGAGTTACATCTAGTTCACATAACTTATTTTCATATGTTAAGCCAATAGGAATTACATAATTATTATAAAGCAAATTCTGTTTTAAAAGAATTTCTTTAATCGTAAGGATTTGTGGATATTTATTTGTAATTTGAATCATTAAATTACTATTTTCTTTACCAATTAAAATATCTTCTTCAATAACATTATTTAATCTTTCTATTAAATTATCAATATTAAACTCAGAAAAGATTGTATATTTATAACTTGTTATTTGATATGAAATTGTATATCCCATATCTTTATATTCAATATTTAAATTATTAAAGACTGTATGAATTAGCCCCCTTATTTCTAATGCTAATTTTTCTTGAAAACTATAATTCATAATATTTGGTGCATCTTCAAATATCTTTAGCTGAATAGATTGTGCTTTTGCAAATATACTTTTCTTTTCTTCTTTAGGTTTTTCTTCTTTTGCACCAAGTTCATATTTAAAAAATTTAGAAAAATTCCCCGTAAATCTAGTGAGTTTTCTTGTTTTAGTCCCTATATTCTTAAACATTTCGATAATCGGCATCTTAATGATCAAAGATAGACCAAGTAACATAATTAATAAAGCTACTAAAACTACTCCAATTGAGCCAAATAAGTAATATATAATATAAAACATCACAGCACCAATTAAACCACCACCTAAATACATACTTGAATTAGTATCTAAATAATGTTTATAGATTCGCCATGTTTCTGAAAAATAAGCATTACTTGTCTCCTCAATATAATTATGAAGAGGAAAATGAGCAAAGATAAGTAAGCCAAAACAAATAAATACAAACCCAATAAATCTTTGATTTTTAAAATCAAAATGCGTATGTTTAAATAAATTTACTAAACCGTAAAATAAGAAAAATAAAATTATAACCCAATACCAATCTCCAAAGCCAACTTTAAATACATTTGTAAGAAAGTGACCAATCTTACCTAGCTTTCCTAATATCGAGATTGAAAAGATAATGAAAATTATTCCAATTAATTCATGATAAAAAAGCGTTTCTTCCTTTTCGTTTTCAATACTTCGTTTTTTCTCCTTTGCCATAATATCAACCTCTTAAAGGTATTATATAATAGAGAGAATGTAGAAAAAGGGGGAATATTAGATTATATAAATTTATTTATCATAATTAAATATTATTAATAAGAAATATTCCTTGCAATAATTACCTAATTATAGTATAATACTAAAGTAATAATTAGTTAGGAGGTCAACATGCGAGTAACATTTTTAATGAGATGTTCAGTTTGTAACGAAGAAAATTATTTAACAGAAAAGAATAAAAAGAACACTCCCGACAGACTTGAACAAATGAAATTTTGTCCTAAATGTCGTAAACAAACATTACACAGAGAAAAGACAAAGAGATAAATTTGGTTTATCGGAAAACAATAAACGCCAAGATAATTGGTGTTTTTATTTTGTACCTTATTAACCTTGCATAAATAGGTAAATTATGTTAAGATTAATAGGAAATATTTATTAAATAATGGAGGCTGAGATGAAACAGGAAAATGATAATATAGTTAAAGATTCTAATGATGAAACAAATAAGAAAATAAATTTAGAAGAAATACTCCACTTCGATAATGACGAAGTAACAGTTATAGATGCAGAAGTAAACTTGGTTACAGATCTTGAAGAATTACAAAAAGAAATCAAAATTGAGTACGATCCTGAACCAATTGAAGAAATAGCTGAAAAGAAAAGAAAAAAGATTATTTCTGAAATTATCGATGATAAAAAAGAAGAAAAACCACTAAAACTTACTCGTCAAGAAAAGCGAAAGTTACGAATTATTAATCGTTTGATTGCTGGAGAGATTAATGGGCCAAAAGCAGCTAAAATGCTAAAGATTACAACTAGACAGGTAAGAAACTTAAAACGTCAAGTTCTTGAACAAGGAGAAGCTGGAGTAATCCATAAGAATAGATATTATAAACCTGTTAATACTTACGAAGTTGATATTCGTAAAGAAATAGCAAGTACCTATCGCAAAGAGTTTAGAGGTACAAATTTCACTGAATTTGCAAGAATAATGCAAGAACGTGGGTATGAATTATCTAGAAGTACGATATATAATATATTAAGAGAAAATAGAATTCGTTCTCCACAAAGAAAACGCAAAAAGCGTAAAAAGACAACTACAACTACTACAGAAACTGTGAAGAAGTAATATGGAAAAAGCAAAGACTAGGGAAATTAAAATAGGTAATGTTTTAATTGGATCTAATAATAAAATAGCAATCCAAAGTATGACTAATACGAGGACAAAAGATATTGAAAATACTGTAAAACAAATCCACGAACTTGAAAAGGTTGGATGTGAAATTATTAGGGTTGCTGTTTTAGATATGGAAGATGCACAAGCTATAGCTGAAATTAAAAAACAAATTAATATCCCATTAGTTGCTGATATCCATTTCGATTATCGTTTAGCACTTGCTTCTATCGACGCTGGTATTGACAAATTAAGAATTAATCCTGGTAATATTGGTAGCATTGATAGAGTTCAAGCAGTAGTAAATAAGTGTAAGGAAAAGAAAATTCCAATTAGAATTGGCGTTAATGCAGGTTCACTAGAAAAAGATTTAAAAGATAGTGATAATATACCTGCAGCGTTAGTTGAAAGTGCAAAAAGACATGTTGAAATATTAGAATCCCTCAATTTTTTTGATATAGTAATATCTTTAAAAGCATCGGATATTGATACAACAGTCAAAGCATATGAACTAGCAAGTAAAAAGTTTCCTTATCCGCTACATATTGGAATTACTGAAGCTGGATCTAAATTTTCTGGTACTATTAAATCAAGTATCGGTTTAGGAATATTATTAAACCAAGGTATTGGTGATACCTTAAGAGTTTCCCTAAGTGCTGATCCAGTTGAAGAAGTAAAAGTTGCAAAAGAAATCCTAGCATCCTTAGGGTTATATAAAAAACCAACTTTAATTTCTTGTCCAACTTGTGGAAGAATTCAATATAATATGCTTGAAATTGTTGATGAAATCGAATTATTTCTTGAACAATTCTCTAATACAGATCTAAAAATTGCTATAATGGGTTGTGCAGTTAATGGGCCAGGTGAAGCAAGAGATGCTGATATCGGTATCGCTGGCGGAAGAAATGGTGCATTATTATTTAAAAAAGGTGAAATTATAAAACGCCTTGAACAAACTGAAATAGTTGAAACTTTAAAAAATGAAATTTATAATTTGATAAATGATAAAAATTAAAATAACCAAGCCATAATCATAATAAATGATTTGCTTGGTTTTTTTATGTAAAAAGGTTGTTTTAAAAAACAACCTTATTTTATATCAACTACATCGTAGCCTACATCTTCTACTGCATTAATTAATGCTTTATCATCATATTCTTTTGATAAAGTTACTTTTGCAAGTTTATTATCTAAATCAACTTCTGCAGTAACACCATCTAATTTATTTAGAGCCTTCTCAACTCTCATTTTACAATGATTACAATTCATACCTTCAATATATAATGTTTTATCCATAATTAAAACCTCCGTAATTATTTTACCAAATAATCATTAATTTTATTACTAAAATGCTTTACTCGTCATCTTCTTCTTCAGATCCAGGAAGTAATACTTTTGTGTAATCGGTGTATGCTGCAACATCTTTAAGTGTTCTTTGAATTTGACGAGTTCTAGTTCCAACTAATTTGTCTAAATCTTGATTAGCTTGATTAATTCTTTTCTGAGCAGATTCTAAGACTGTACCGAATTTTTCAAATTCTGTTTTTACTTTTGCAAGTGTATCCCAAACCTCACTACTTCTCTTTTGAATTGCTAGGCTTCTAAAGCCCATTTGAATAGAGTTTAGAAGTGCAGCCATTGTAGTTGGACCTGCTATATTAATTTTATAATTTCTTTGAAGTTCTTCTACCACTCCCAATTTTACAACCTCAGCATATAATCCTTCAATTGGTAAGAACATAATCGCAAACTCGGTTGTGTTTGGAACATCAATATATTTAGTACTTATGTCTTTTGCAAACTGTTTAATCTTATTGCTTAAATCTTTTTTAACTTTTTCTATTAAAGCAACATCTGCTTGTTCGTAAGCATCAAGTAATCTTGCATAATCTTCCAGTGGGAATTTCGAGTCAATTGGTAAATATACCGGATCACCATCACCAGGCAATTTAATAGCAAATTCTACACGATCATTACTTCCGCGTTTTGTTGCGAAGTTAGTTTCATATTGTTCAGGAATTAATATTTCTTCTAATATGTTTGCTAATTGTATTTCACCAAGTGTACCCCTTGTTTTTACATTCATTAAAACTTTCTTTAAGTCACCAACACCTGTAGCTAAACTTTTCATTTCTCCAAGACCTTTAGTAACACGTTCTAGACTTTCACTAACTGTCTTAAAGGATTCAGAAATACGTTTATTTAGAGTAGATTGTAATTTCTCATCTACAGTTTGACGCATTTCTTCTAATTTCTTTGCGTTATCTTCGTTGATTTTATTTAATGAAGTATCAATCGTATCTCTAACTTTACCAAGACGATTTTCAATTGATTCTCTTAATGTATTTATAGAATTTTCTACAGATTTTCGAATATTTTCCAATTTTTGTTCAATTTCTAAATTAGCTTTAACTTGTGATTCATTAATTTGTTTTATTAACATTTCGACATTTTGGGAAAATTGTTTATTTTGTCTTTCCTGACTCTCAGAATGGACATTGAATATTTTTGAAACTATATTTGTTAAAGTGTCATATTCTGCTTTAATACTATTAATTATATCCCCTTTTAATAAATTTAAGTTCTCTTGAGAAGAATTATCATCTTTTTTCTTCATAGTAGTAATTAATATATAGATTAATAAAACTACTATAACAATAAATATCCCAAGAAAAACCCAATCAATTGCTCTCATTTTATTCTCCCTTCATTATTTTTTCAATTAAATCTTTATCAAACTTACCTTCTCTAATCATTGCTATTTCATATTTATAAGGAGGATAATCCTTATCTTCACCTTTTACATAAGGTGTTTCTAATATTTTTGTTACATTTTTAAATCTTTCGTCCAAAACAAATTTCATAAGGGTATCAAAACCGATATTACCAAAACCAAAGTTTTCATGACGATCTTTACGTGCTCCTCTAACATTTTTAGAATCGTTTAAATGTAAAACTTTAATCTTGTCTAAACCAATAGTATTATCAAACTCTTTTAAAACACCTTCATAATCATTTACTAAGTCATAACCTGCATCATGAGTATGACAAGTATCAAAACAAACTACTAAACGATCAGAACCAACTGTTTCAATTAGATATTGTAAGTGCTCAAATTTGTAGCACAATTCTGTTCCTTTACCTGCCATAGTTTCTAAAGCAATTGAAACATTTGTGTCTGTAGTATTTTCTAAAATCTCTTTTAGACTTTTTACTATATTTTCTAATCCTACTTCTTCTCCCATTTTTACATGAGCACCTGGATGAAGAACAATATATTTTGCACCAACTTTATCAGTTGCAATAATTTCTTTTGAAATAAACTCAACAGCAAACTTTCTTTTTTCTTCATCACTTTGTGCTAAGTTTACAATATATGGAGCATGAACAATAATATCTTCTAGATTAATATTATTTTCTTTTAAGAGTTCATGCATCATAGGGATATTTAGGCGTTCAATTTCTTTCCTACGCGTATTTTGCGGTGCACCTAAATAAACCATAAAACAATTTGCATTGTAGCTTAGTGCTTCTTCAACACTACCAACAAGCATTTTGTCCCCACTATTCCCAACATGTGATCCTATTTTCATTTTTTTCTTGCCTTTCTACGATATATTTCTTCGATTTTACTTCTTTTCATTTTTCTAAGAGTTTTTTTAATGTGTTCCTTACGTTTCTTTCGATAACCTGGTTTTACTTTCTTTGGAAGTGGGATGGATTTGTGAACTAATTCTTCAACTTTTAATCTATCTTTAGCTTTAGTTCGGATACGATTTCGTTCTTTCATATCTACTAGTTCACCATTTTTAATTTCCATATAAGTACATGATAAACCTTTAGCTTCTAACTTATTAAGATATAGATCATCATCAAAATCATAAAATGAAATTGACGTTCCGGTTAAATCAAGTCTACCAGTTCTTCCACTTCTATGAATAAAGAATTCTAAATCATTTGGTAATTCAAAGTTAATTACATGACTTACACCAATAATGTCTATTCCTCGAGATGCAATATCACTTGCAACAACATATTGGAATTCACCATTTCTAATTCTTCTTAAAATTTGTTTTCTTTGTCTTGGTTGTAAGTCCCCTGTTAAAACACCAACTTTAAATCCATTAGCACCTAAATTCTTTGCAACTTCATCAACCATAACTTTGGTATTTGCAAAAATTAATGCTAAGTATGGTGTAACAATATTAAGTAATTCAACAAGTAAATCATGCTTGTTTTTATTTTTTGTAGGTATGAAAATGTGTGTTATATTTTCATGTGTTATATTTTTATCAGTTAAGTCAACAATTTCAAATTTAGAAATATATTTATTTAAAAATATTACTAATTCATGAGGAATTGTTGCACTAAAAGCTAAAGCTTGGAAGTCATCAGAAAAACGTGCAAAAATGCTATCTAGTTCAACTAACTCACTTGATTCAAATACCATATCTGCTTCATCTACAACAACTGTTTTTGCAGTATGTATTTTTAATAAGTTAGTATCAATCGCTAAGTCTTTAATTTTACCGATTGTACCAATAACAATTTGTGGTTGTGAGTTTTGAAGTCTAGCAATTTCGTTTTCTCGATCAGTTCCCCCAACATAAGTTCTGACATCAATAAATTCCTTACTAAATTTTGTGATCTTTTGAGTTTCTTCATAAATTTGAAATGCAAGTTCGCGTGTTGGTACAATTATAACAGATTGCACTTCTTTATCGCTAGTTACATTATTTAAGATCGGTATTAAGAAAGCATGAGTCTTTCCAGTACCAGTCTTACTTTTTACAATCACATTTTCATCATTTAATACTTTAGGAATAACTTCATCTTGAACCTCTGTTGGTTCTTTAAACTTAAGTTCAGCTAAAGCTTCATATATAAAATTTTTAAAATTATAATTTTCAAACATGCATAATTTCCTTTCCATTCGCTATTGGATAATTTGCATCTACCAATTCAACTTTTACCATTTCATTTTGTTTTGCAGTGTTCGTTTTAAACATTACATTAATATAATTTCCAGAATGACCATAAGCAATCCCATTTTGTACCTTTTCTACAATAACATCTAATGTCTTTCCTATAAACTTCTCTCTATATTTAGTAGCTTTTTCTTTACTAAGGTTAATTAATTCATTTGTTCTAAATTTTTTGGATAAATTATCTACTTGTTCTGGAAAATTATATGCTCTTGTATTTGGTCTTTTTGAATATGGGAAGACATGCATATCGCCATAATCGATTGAATCAATAAATTGGTATGCACTTTCAAAATCTTCATTAGTTTCACTTGGAAAACCAACCATTACATCTGTAGTGATATTTGCATCTGGAAATATTTTGCGAATCTTTTGAATCTTCTCAAAGTATTCTTCTCTTGTATACTTACGATTCATTTTCTTTAATATTTTGTTAGTTCCAGCTTGAAGTGGAACATGGAAATGATCGCAGAACTTGTCCTTATGTTCACTTATAAACTTTAATAACTCATCAGTTACTTCAGTCATTTCGATACTTGAAATACGTATTCTAGGTAAGTTAGGAATATTCTTTACAAGTTCTTTTAATAAATCAACTAATAAAAATTTATCTAAATCCTTTCCGTATGCACCTGTATTAATTCCAGTTAAAACTATTTCTTTCATACCATTATCAGCAAGGTGTTTAATCTCTTTTACTACATCTTCTGGTAACCTACTTCTAACTCTTCCTCTAGCATATGGTATAGCACAATAACTACAGAAGTTATCACAACCATCTTGGATTTTAATAAACCCTCTAGTTTGGTTAGTGTAACGTTTAACTTTGATTTCTTCGTATTCTTTTGGTTTACTCATATCTTCTACTAGAAACTTAGGATTTTTATTTTTTAATACATCAACTACCAAATCATAAAGTAGATGACGATTATTAGTTCCTAGGATAATATCTACACCTTCAATTTCTTTAACTTGTAATGGATTTAATTGAGCAAAACATCCCATTACTGCAACAACAGCATTTTTATTTCTTTTTACTGCTTGACGGATTGCTTTTCTACTTTTTGAATCCGATGTGTTTGTAACTGTACAGGTATTTATAATATATACATCAGCTTCATCTTGAAAATTTACAAGTTTAAAGCCATTATCCATAAATTGATTTATTATTGCGACTGATTCATATTCATTTACTTTACATCCTAATGTTTGATAACTAACTCTCATATCTTCTACAACTCCAATTCATAACTAATTGCACTCATTATATATAATGGTGCTGTTTCTAAACGCAAAATTCTTGGTCCTAAACCAACTGAAATAAAACCTAATCTATCAAGTTTATCAACCTCTTCAGTAGTAAATCCTCCTTCTGGACCAACAATAACAAGAACTTTTTTATTTTTAAAACTCGGGATAATTGATTTAAATTTATTTTTTGAGTTTTTGGCTAAATCTTCATAAGCATAGACTAAATAATCATAGTCATCTATATTATCAAGTAATTGATTAAATTTTATTGGTTCATGAATCTTCATTAATTTGGTTCTTTTTGATTGCTCACTTGCCTCTTTTACTATCATCTCAAGTCTATTTTGCTTATAATTGACATTTTTATTTAATCGAACTACACTTCGATTCATTTCTACTGGAATAAAATTACTTGCTCCTAGTTCGGTAATTCTTCTAATTACTTCTTCAATTTTACTAGTTCTAGTTAAACCAAGAGCAATAGTAATATCAGTTTTAAGTTCTACATCAACTTCTAACTTATCTATTAAACTAAATAAAACTGAGTTCTTTTTAAACTCAAGTAGTTTTGCAGTATAGACATTCTGATTTTCATCACATATTTCTACTATAACAGCAATTTTCATACGCATTACGTTTTTTATATGATGAAAATCTTGATCTACTATTTCTACAATTCCTTTATTTATTTGTCTATTTGAAACAAAATATCTTTGCATATTAACACCACTTTATATAGTATATTATACATTATTTACCCTTTTTAGTAAAGCATAGCAAATATTAAGTTTTGAAATCAAAAATAGTCTTTTGTTTTCCAAAAGACTATTTTTTTTATATTTTAAAAGTTTTCGTTTTGCTAGTTTTTAAAAAATTTCTTTATTTTATCAAAGACTGAATCTTGTTTTAAATCAGTTTTTGCAATCTTTTTGAATAACTCTTTTTGTTCATTTGTTAACTTAGTAGGAGTTACTACATTAACTATTACATACTGATGCCCTGTTCTACCAGTTCTTTCATTATGGATTCCCTTATTTGAAAGTTTAAACTTTGTACCAGTTTGAGTGCCTGCAGGAATTTTTAAATTAACATTTCCGGTTAATGTAGGTACTTCTACATTATCACCAAGTGCAGCTTGAGTAAATGTTATTGGCAGTTCTAAAATAATATCTAAACCATCGCGGATAAATATTTCATGTGGTTTTACTGTAACACTCACATATAAGTCACCGCGTGGACCACCTTTAACTCCTGCTTCACCATGGCCTGTTAATTTAAATCCTTGACCATCATCGATTCCTGAAGGAATTTTAACTCTAATCTTAGATAATTTTTTAACTCTTCCTTCTCCGCCACAAGATTTACATTTATTTTTAATTATTTCACCTGAGCCATTACATGTAGAACATGTTGTCTCAGTTTGAACTCTACCGAAGAAGGTGTTTTGTTCAATGATGACACGGCCACGGCCACGACAATTTGGACAAACCGATACATCATTTTTACTTTCAGCACCTAAACCACTACAAGTAGAACATGTATCGTACTTATTAATTTGTAATTCTTTTTCTACACCAAATGCAGCTTCTTCAAAAGTGATAGTAATTCTAGTTCTTAAATCAGCTCCACGATTACTTCGTTTAGTGGATCTAGTGCTTCCACCACCAAACATCGAAGATAATATATCTTCAAAGCCGCCAAAGCCACCGAAGTTAAACCCATCAAACGCAGAACCAAAACCAGAACCAAAGTTAGCTCCTTGGTGTCCAAATTGGTCGTATTGTTCACGTTTAACTGGATCACTTAATACTTCATAGGCTTCTTGAACTTCTTTAAACTTTTCAGCCGCATTTTCTTCTTTACTTACGTCAGGGTGATATTTTTTAGCTAAAGTACGGTATGCTTTTTTAATTTCATCTTCAGTAGCGTTTTTAGATACCCCTAATACTTCATAATAATCTCTTTTGGCCATAGTTATCTCTTTCTAATTATTAATCAACATCCTCAAATTCTGCATCTACCACTTTTTCTTCGTTTGCATCATCAGTTGATTCTGTAGTATCTTGGTTATTTGCTTGAGATTTTTGATATGCTCTCATTGCAATGTTTTGGCTAACCTTTAATAATTCGTCTTTCTTGTTTCTAATTAAATCTAAATCATTACCTTTAAGGGCATCTTCAAGATCCTTAGTTTTTTCTTCTACATCTTTCTTTTCTTGATCAGTTACTTCATCACCTAAATCTTGAACAGCTTTCTTAACTTGGAAGATTACTTGATCAGCTTCATTTCTTAAATCAGCTTCTTCTTTTCTACGCTTATCTGCTTCAGCATTTTCTTCAGCTTCACGAACCATTCTTTCGATTTCTTCTTCAGATAAGCCACCACCATTTTGGATTGTAATTGATTGACTCTTATTTGTTCCTAAGTCTTTTGCACTTACGCTAACAATACCGTTAGCATCGATATCAAATGTAACTTCAATTTGAGGAACTCCTCTTGGTGCTGGTGGAATATCTCCTAATTGGAATCTTCCTAAAGTTTTATTATCTGCTGCCATTGGTCTTTCACCTTGTAAAACGTGAATATCAACAGCAGGTTGGTTATCAGCTGCAGTAGAGAAAATTTGTGATTTAGATGTTGGAATTGTAGTATTTCTTTCAATTAATTTAGTAAATACTCCCCCTAATGTTTCAATTCCAAGTGATAATGGTGTAACGTCAAGTAATAATACGTCTTTAACTTCACCAGCTAAAACACCACCTTGTATTGCTGCACCCATAGCAACAACTTCATCTGGGTTAACACTCTTATTAGGTTCTTTTCCTAATTCTCTACGTACTAATTCTTGCACTGCAGGAATACGTGTAGATCCACCAACTAATAATACTTGGTCAATATCTTTTGGTGTCATCTTCGCATCACTTAAAGCACGTCTAACTGGTTCAATAGTTTTTTCAACTAGATGATGAGTTAATTCATCAAACTTAGCTCTAGTTAGAGAATTAGTTAAGTGAACTGGCCCATTAACGCCTACAGAAATAAATGGTAAACTAATTTCAGTTTTTGTAACACCACTTAATTCTTTCTTAGCTTTTTCTGCAGCATCACGCACTCTTTGCATTGCCATTTTATCTTTACTTAAGTCAATACCTTCTTGTTTCTTAAACTCTTCAACTAAATAATTCATTACAGCTTCATCAAAGTCATCCCCACCAAGTTTATTGTTACCTGATGTAGCAATAACTTCAAATGTACCGTCTGCTAGTTGTAAAATGGAAACGTCGAATGTACCTCCACCTAAGTCATAAACTAAAATTGTTTGTTCTTTATCAGTTTTATCAATACCGTATGCAAGTGCAGCTGCAGTTGGTTCGTTAATAATACGTTTTACATTTAATCCTGCAATTGTACCTGCATCTTTAGTTGCTTGACGTTGTGCATCATTGAAGTAAGCTGGAACAGTAATAACTGCATCAGTTACTTTATGACCTAAATAAGCTTCTGCTGTTGCTTTTAGGTTTTGTAAAATCATTGCAGATATTTCTTGTGGAGTATATTTTTTATTATTTACCTCGATTTTTTCATTACTACCCATAATTCTCTTAACTGATTGAACAGTGTGTGGGTTAGTAAGAACTTGTCGTTTTGCAATTTCACCTACTTGAATTTCTCCATCTTTAAATGCAACTACAGATGGAGTTGTTCTATTTCCTTCCGCATTTGTAATGACTTTAGCTTCGCCGCCTTCCATAACAGCGACTACTGAGTTTGTAGTACCTAAATCTATACCTATAATTTTACTCATTGTTATTGTTTTCCTCCTTGACTTTCTTGTTTACTTTAACTAACGCCGCTCTTAATACGCGGTCTTTAAAGGTATAACCCCTTTGAATTTCTTCTAAAATAACTCCCTCTTCATAATTTTCATCATATGTTGTTTCAATTGCATGATGAACACTTGGGTCAAATTGTTTACCGATAGATTCGATTAATTTAACGCCTTCATCTTCTAAGATTTGTTTTAAATTGTCATTAATCATTTTAAAACCAATTAAGAAGTTTTTTAACTTCTCATCATCAGTTTCAATATTAATAGTTCTATCAAAAATATCTAAGGCACTAACTAATCTTTCCATTAAACTTTGATTGAAATACTTTCTTTCACGAATTCTTTCTTCATTCATTCGCTTTTTATAGTTTTCAAATTCAGCTAATGTCCTTAAATATAAATCTTTGTACTTATTTAATTCTACAATTAATTCTTCCTTTTCTAAATCTACAGCATTAGAATCATCTAATGTTACTTCTTCAACTTCTTCGTCTTGAACTGAATCTTCAGATTCCGCTTTTTTCAGCATTTCCTCTTTTTCTTCTTCACGATATCTATTACTCATATGCTCACTCTACTACTTTCTTTATATTTTTTGCTATATATTCCAAAAGTGGTATCACTTTTTGGTAATGCATCCTTGTAGGACCAATAACCGCTATAGCACCGGTTTTACCATCATCAAGTTCATAAGGTACTGTTATAACAGTACAATCTTTCATAGCATGAATCTTATTCTCGCCACCGATTTTTACTGATATTCCTCTATTAGTAACATTTATTGCCCGTAAGAATTCCTGGTTTTCAATAACTTCTAAAATTTCTTTAGCTTTATTTACATCTTGGAATTCAGGCTGTTTTAAAATATTACTTTGACCAGATAAATAAAATTTATCTTGAGCCATATCAGTAAATAATCTTGTTAAGGCACTAATAAAGTTATCGTAATACGCTAGAAAAGCACTAATGTTATCTTGATCAAGATGCTCTTTAATTCGTTTATCAATCTCAGAGATTGGACAATCATATAATATCTGATTTAAAATATTTACAATTCGTTCCATCTCATAAGACTTTACATCTTCAGGAACAATTATCTTCTTACTTTCTACATAACCTTGATCAGTAACCATTAGTATTACTGCATGTCGCTCAGTTAGTGAAACAAATTGAATCTTTTTAATCTTTGCATTATAACTAGATGTTCCTAAAACAACTGTTGCATAGTTTGTAATTTCAGAAACTAATGAAATAGATTCTTTAATCGCTTCTTCACGACTTATTAATTCTTTTTCAAAAATTTCATCAATTAAAGGGAAAGATTCAACTTGATGTTTATCTTCCATAACTAATTGTACGTATAACTTATAACCTTTTTCAGATGGTACCCTTCCACTAGAAGTATGAGTTTTCTCAATTAACCCGTGTTCTTCTAATACTGCCATTTCATTACGAATTGTAGCAGGGGAAACATTTAAAGCAAAGTATTCATTATTTGTAAGCGACTTAGAACCAACTGGTTCATTAGTCCTAACAAACTCTTCTACAATTGCTTTTAAAATAATTTTTTGTCTTTCGGAAATCATATAAATCACCTATTTAGCACTCTTAACTAGAATATGCTAATAGTATTATACATTTTTTCATTAGCACTGTCAAGCAATATATGCTAATTTATTATATGTTTTTTTATTTTTTTTAATACACAAAATAATTAAAAGAAATATAGTATATGCCCAGCTTAAGTTATATAAACCATACATAAAAAGCCTCTAGATTTCTCTAGAGATTTTTTATCTTTTACAACGATCTATTATATTCTATAAGCTTTAAGCTTTTCTTTATCTTCTTTAGTTACTCTAAATGAATCTCTAATTTTACTAATTGCTTTATTATTAGTAAATTTATCAAGTGATCCATCAAATAAAGTAAGTGTTTCTTTTGGAAACTTCACATATAAATAAGAAATTAACCAAGCTACAGCCATTTGTACATAGTATTCAGTAGACTTTTCATTTCTAATTTTATCAAATATATAATCTAAATATTTTGAATCTAAGTAGTAGCTTAGTAATAATACATAAGCAAATCTTATTGTATAAGTTTTATTTAAACTAAAACAATATTCAATAAAGTTTAAGCCTTCATCAAGGTTTTTCTTGAATATTTTTAAGTTACTAACTGATGTATCTACAATAGCCCAATTATCTGCTTCTAAAACAAACTTTTCTAAAAGTTTAATAATCTCAGGAAATGGTAGTTTTAAATAGCCTATCATTAAACCTTTAATAGTTTTTTCTTCATGATATGTTGATTCTTCAATTAAAACATCTAACTCATTTTTTTCAGCAAACTCTTTAGCTATTTCATGACACTTAGGCATATTTAAGCCAATTAACGGTAGGCCATCTTTTATAACTACACTTTTTACTGGTTCTAATTTTAGATTATGTTTTTCAATTATTCTGTTTAAAATTTTACTCATTTATTCCTCTTAGTTTTTCATGAATAGAGTATGCAGCTTTTTTACCAGCAGAAAAGGCTAATATTACTGTCGCTGCACCTGTTACAGCATCCCCACCAGCATATACATTTTCCATTGAAGTCATTTGATTTTCATCAACGATAAAACAACCATATTTATTTACTTGAATTTCTGGAGTTGTTTGGGAAATAAGTGGATTTGGATGATTACCAAGTGCCATTATTACAGTATCTGCAGGAATAAGGAAGTTTGAATTTTCAATTGGTACAGGTCTAGCTCTTCCCTCGCCTGATTCAACTAATTTCATTTTTAAACACTCAACATATTTCACATTGTAATTTTCATCAGAAATTATTTTAATTGGATTTGTAAGTAAAGAGAAGTTAATACCTTCTTCTTTTGCGTGATGGATTTCTTCTAATCTTGCAGGCATTTCTTTTTCAGATCTACGATAAACTATAGTTACATCTTCTACATTTAACCTTTTAGCACATCTAGCAGCATCCATTGCAACATTACCACCACCTACCACAACGACATTTTTCATTTTTTTAATTGGTGTATCATAAGATTCATCATATGCTTTCATTAAGTTAACTCTAGTTAAGAATTCATTTGCAGAATAAACACCATTTAGATTTTCACCTGGAATATTCATAAACTTAGGAAGTCCTGCACCACTACCAATAAAAATTGCTTCGAAGCCTTCATTAAATAACTCTGAGATTAATTTTGTTTTACCAATTATTGTGTTTAAGTGAATTTTTACACCAAGTTTTACTAAAGCATCTATTTCCTTTTTTACAATCCTTTTTGGCAATCTAAATTCAGGAATACCGTAAGTTAATACACCACCAGCAACATGTAACGCTTCAAAAAGATGAACTTCATAACCTAACTCTGCAAGCACACCACTACAAGCAAGCCCTGCTGGACCGCTACCTACTATTGCTACTTTTTCATATTTAACTTCCGGTTTCTCAATTGCTTTATCTTTTACATTATCGCTTACAAAACGTTCAAGTCTTCCAATAGCAACAGCTTCACCTTTTATTCCCCTAACACAAACAGCTTCACATTGATTTTCTTGCGGACAAACACGACCACAAATCCCCGGAAAACTATTTTGTTCGGTTATGATTTTATATGCAGCATCAATGTTATTTTCTTTTATTTGTTTTATAAAACTAGGTATATTTATACCAACCGGACAACCTTTAACACAAGGTGCATGCTTACATTCTAAACATCTATCTGCTTCAGCTTTGGCTTCTTCTAAAGAATAGCCTAAAGCAACTTCATTAAAACTATTGATTCTTATTTTCGGATCAAGATTTTGCATTTTAACTCGCTGCTTCATCATCAAATAACCTACAATCCTTTTCCCTTTCTAAGTCGCAGTACATTCTACTTCTTGCTATTGCTTCATCAAAATTGATTAAATGTCCATCAAATTCAGGACCATCAACACAAGCAAATTTTTGTTCGCTACCAACACTAATTCTACAACCTCCACACATACCTGTTCCATCAATCATAACTGGATTCATACTCACAATCGTCTTCTGATTATATTTTTTTGTGATTATTGAAACATTTTTCATCATAATTAATGGACCAATTGCAAAGGTTTGATCATATTTTTTACTAGTCAAGATTTCATCTAAAAAGTCAGTAACGAAACCTTTTTTCCCATTACTACCATCATCAGTAACAATAGTTATTTTATTTGCATACTTCTTAAATTTTTCTTCTAAAATTATTAATTCTTTATTCCTAAAACCTAAAATAACATCAACATTAGTTCCTTGATTTTTTAATGCTTTTACAAGCGGTAAACATATAGCACTACCTACTCCACCACCAACAACTAGTACATCCTTTAAACCTTCCATTTCCGAAGCTCTTCCAAGCGGACCAACAAAGTCAAGTAAGTATTCACCTTGATTCAATAGATTTAGCTTTTTTGTAGTTAGGCCAACTACTTGAAAGATAAATGTAACACTTCCTCTATTAACATCAGTGTCTGCAATTGTAAGAGGAATTCTTTCACCTTTTTCATCAACTCTTAAAATAATAAACTGACCTGCTTTTGCTTTTTTTGCAATCTCAGGAGCTTCAATTTCCATTAACGTAACTTGTGGATTTAAGATTTCTTTTGTAAGAATTTTAAACATCATTTCACCTAAAATACGGATTATTTTGCCTTTCGAATTCAAGGCTAGTTTTATTTCCATGACCTGGATAAATAGTATAGTTTTTTGTTAACTGTTTTATTTTTTCAATCGATTCCATAATACTTAAATATGAAGCACTATATAAATCGTACCTACCAATACTACCTCTAAAGACCATATCCCCGCTAAAGATAGAATCATCAATAATTAACATTATTGAACAATCCGTATGTCCTGGTGTATACATTATTTCAATTGTTTTACCAATTAAATTTATCTCTTCTTTATCTTCTACAAATATAACTTCTTCTTTATCCAAATTATAGAAAATAGGAAATCCAGTGAATGCGGAAACATTTTTATTTGGATCAAGCAATTTATTATATGCATTCATATGCATATAAAATTTTATACCTTTATTTAAATAAGTGTGTAATTGATCAATATGATCAAAATGACCATGAGTAATAAATACAGCTACAAGTTCCAAGGATTCATCTTGAAATATGTCTTCATATTTAACACAAGGGTCAATTACAATACATTTACCTAAATGTTCTACAAGATAACAATTAGTACCAATTTTATTTGTACTATACTTCTTTATGTTCATTTAGCTTCTTCCTCACCATATAATTAGTTCCATACATACCTGCATCGTTACCTAACTTTGCAAGAGCAAACTTTGTTCCACGAACGCTGAAGAAACAAAGTTCATTAAAACGTTTCTCCAATCGTTTAATTAGAAAATCTCCTGCTTTACTAACCCCGCCACCAACAACAATTGCTTCTGGGTTAACAGTATTTGTTACAGCAGCAAGTGCGGTAGCTAACTTTTCAATAAAGTTATTAACAGCTTCAAGCGCTACCTCATCACCAATCTTTGCAAGATCAAAAATATTTTTTGATGTTACTTCTACTTCATTTAATTTAGTTTCTCTACCAATTCTAAGGTTGTTTGCAGTTTTTACAATGCCAGTTGCAGAGGAGTATTGTTCAACGCAGTCGTATAATCCACATTTACATAAACGTTCATTATTAAACCCAACTCTTATGTGACCTATTTCTCCTGCTGAACCTGTATCGCCTTCGATTAATTCATCATCTACAATGATTCCACCTCCGATACCTGTTCCGAGAGTTATAAATAAAAAACTGTGGTAATCGACTGCTCCACCTTTAGCCATTTCGCCAACAGCAGCTGCATTGGCATCATTTAATATTACTACTTCAACATTTGGATATTTTTCTTTTACAATATTCAAGACATCAACTTTATCCCAGCCTAAGTTTTTTGAACTTACGATAGAATTATTAAGTACAGGTCCAGGAACCCCAATTCCTATTCCTATTAAATTATCTCCTTCGAGTAATTCATCAATTTTTTTGAATATATCATTTAAGATGTGTCTTCCATCATCTTCTCTATTAGTTTTAATTGTTGTTTTGTATACTAATTCATTTTCGTAAAACTTTCCAATTTTGACATCAGTTCCACCAATATCAATTCCAAATACACAATCCATATATATCCTCCAAATCTAAATTTATTATAACATAGGTGTTTTTAAAAGTTAAGAAAAAAAACAAGTCTTTCAACTTGTTTTGTTTTTACCATATTTAGTAGTTATTATTATAATTTACTATTATTACTTCGCCACCTATTTTTACAATCTGATTCCAAGGAATAACAATATTATTATTACCTGTGAATAGATTAACAAAGCGTAAATTATTTTGTACTGTAATTGATAAAATTTTACCATTTACAGGATCTATCTCTAAATTTGAAATTCTACCTAATTTACTGCCATCAACAACATTAACAACATCTTTAGCTTGTAAATCACCAAGTAACATTTACTTCACCTATACCATTATATGAATTGAGTATAGGTAATTATACTTATTTACTATTCATTTCGTGTAAAAGCTCCAAACTAATTTCGGATTCTACATTTTTCTTTTTCTTTCTTCTTTTTTTAAATTTCAAATTTGGAAGATAGATTTTATATTCATTTCCTTCTTTAATGATAAAAAATTCCTTATTATTAATAATAATCACCAAGATTATTATAACCAAATTTATTTATTTTTATTATAAAGAATTTGGATCAACTTGAGGAAGTGTTCGCCATAATTTATCTAGATCATAGCGACTTCTTTCTTCTTCGATAAAAATATTTACGATTATTTGATTATAATCAACTAAAACCCATAATCCGCCCTCTAAGCCTTCAATACCTCGAATTGTAAGGTTAGCTTCTTCTGCTGCTTTTCTTAAACGATCCACTGTTGCAACTACTTGTCTTGAAGAATTCGCAGTTACAATTACAGCATAATCGAAAAATGGAGTTATGTTTTTAGTTTCATAAATTTTTAAATTTTCTAGTTTTGTTTCATTTAAGGTTGTAACAACTTTTTTTAATAAATCCATTATACCTCCGTTACGTATTTTTTATATTTTTCATATAAAGCTCGATTTAAATCATTCGGAACTTTTTCTAAACTAAATTTGATTTTTTCTAACATCGCTTCATAAAAGTTTATTTTTGCTAGTTCCTGCATTCGCTTTAAACCTTCTTTAGTTCTTAAATCCTCAGCAAGATCAGCAACATATATCACTTCCGCAAATCTATCCATTTCAAGTGAACCAGTTGTGTGGTATTTAATTGCATTTAATATTTGCTTATCTTCAATACCCAATTCTTCTCTTACTATATAGTCACCTAACAGTGAGTGTAGGATCTTATAGTTTTCATTTAAGATACTAGGGTCTAAATTATATCTTTTTACAATCTCTTCATATCTTTCAAGCGGTTCAAACTTTGCATAATCATGAAGGATTCCTGCAATTTCGATTTTTTTCAAATCACAGTCGAAATTGAATCTTTGTACAATCTCTACAGCTTTTCTACCCACACTTAGGCTATGTAAGTATCTTGCTTCACTTCTTGGATTATTTGCTTTTTCATATTTTGCTTTTAATAATTCTTTATATTTATCTACTGAAAATAGACTCAAATTATCGCTTTCCTCTCTCCAACTTTTATTTTTTCAAAAGCTTCTAATGTAATTTCTGCATTTCCTACAATAGTTACAAAACCCAAGCCACTAATAGTAATATCTATTTTTTCAGCTTCGGTTACTTTAAAGTTATACTCTTTAAAATTACCCAAAAGTTCTCTTTCGCTTGGACTTGGAATTTTTAAAATATCATCTTTATGTTTATCATAAAAAGATTTAGCATTTTCATATTTTGTTCTATGAATTACTAAATTATTTGATGCATAAACAATAAAGGATGAACGCTTACCCTCAATAAAATTTATTTTTGCAACTCCACCTAAAAATAAAGTTTGTCCAGGATTTAATTGATAAATTTTAGGTTTAACTTGTTTTTTAGGTAAAATTAAATTTAAATTTGTCCTCTCTAAATAATATGATAATTGTTTAGGATTAACTATTCCTGGCATATCATACAGTTTAGTATTATTTAAAAGGGGAATTTCGATAAAATCGAGGGTTGTAGAAGGGGCACTGGAAACAGTAATTTTTTGTTTCCTTTCTTTTATGAAACTTAAAATTGCATTTATTAGTGATGATTTTCCAACATTTGTATAACCAAACATGTAAACATCACTTCCAGCTTGTAATCTCTCAATTTCATTTACTAATCTTCTGATATCCTGTTTATTAAAACTCGAAACTATAATTGTTGCTTTTTGGTTAATATTTAGTTTTTTTAGATAATCTTCTAAATATGCTTTAATCCTTGATACTTTTACAGAATCTAAAAATAGATCAAATTTATTTGCAACAATGAGAATATCTTGAGTTGGAAAATAACTTCTTATATTTTCAACTAAAGTTCCTTCTAAATCAAAAATATCAACTACATTCACAATTAAAACATCTTTATTATTTATTTTTTTAATATTTTCGATAAATTCTGACTCAGAAATTTCAACTTTAGTATTTTGGTTATAATGAATTAGTTTATAACAACGTTCACAGTAAAATTCACCTTGACTACGTTCATAAACTTCTTTTTTGATATAACCAATTTTTTCAGGATTAGTAGTTTGGATTTTTGCACCACAACCAGCACATTTTTCTCTCATAAATCCTTAAGTTCCTTTATTTTCAAATATTCCTCATAATGATTTTTCTTTAATTTTCTAATTATTCGATTTTCAATTCTTCTATTTAATTTAGTATACCACTTTTCATTAACAATCTTTAATGGTTTTACTAATATACATTTAATTCCAACCTTATTAGCACCTAAAACATCGGTCATAACTTGATCGCCAATCGCAATAATTTCATCCAAATGTTCATGCTTTGTAAGTTTAAGAGCTTTTCTATAACCTTTCTTTAACGGCTTCCAAGCACTATAAACATATGGTGAATCAAATAAGTCTGCAAATGGCTTTACACGACGTTTATGATTATTCGAAATAAATATAATTCGAAAACCTATATTTATTATTTCATTAATTAAATTTTTTAATTCTTCACTAGGTTCACTAACATCATAAGGAATTAAAGTATTATCAATGTCCATTAGTATTATTCGTTTACCGTCTTCATATAATTTATTATAGTCAATGTCGAAAACTGTTTTATAACAATCATAGGGAATAAAATGTTTAATTTTAAAAAACATATCTACCTTTTCCTCCATTTAGTTATTATATCAAAAATAGATAAAAAAGTCTAAACATAAAAGGAGAATTTTAATGATATACTTATTATCTATGTTATTATTACCTATTTTAGGAACTGTTAACTCCCAAAGTTATCCAGAAGTATTATCACCTGAAGAAGAGCAAAAGTACCTAGAATTATTACAAAAAGGTGATGAGGAAGCGCGTAACAAATTAATTGAACATAATTTAAGACTTGTTGCGCATATTGTAAAAAAGTTTGAAAACACTCGTGAAGATAGAGAAGATTTACTTTCAATTGGTGCATTTGGACTAATTAAAGCAGTTGATACTTATAACTTTGATGCAAAAACTAAACTTGCAACTTATGCTGCTAGATGTATCGAAAATGAAATTTTAATGTTTTTACGTTCTTCAAAAAGGAAACGTCAAACAACTTGGTTATATTCAACAATCGGTTCAGACAAAGATGGTAATGAAATCCAACTTTATGATGTAATTGAAGATCCTTCAAAAAGTGCTTTTGAAAAACTAGTTTTTGAAGAAAAAGTTAAAACTATCAACGAAGCTTTAACAATCTTAACTGAACGTGAACTTGATATAATCTCAAGAAGGTTTGGTCTTCATGGCGGGCCAGTTGAAACACAAAGGGAAATTGCAAAGTCACTTAATATCTCTAGAAGTTATGTTTCCCGAATAGAAAAACGGGCTCTTACAAAATTATATCTCAAAATAAAAAACTAAGTAGGCAATTTGCCTACTTGTTTTATTGATTTAAAAATTCTAAAATTTCACTAGCATTTGTATCTGGATTTGCTTTTTTAAACACTTTAATTACTTTGCCTTCTTCATTGATAACAAATGTAGAACGAGCAACACCCATAGACTTTTTACCAAACATAGTTTTTTCTTGCCATACACCATAAGCTTCAATTGCTTGTAGTTCAGGATCAGCAAGTAAAATAAATGGTAAATCATACTTTTCAGCAAATTTTACATGACTTTCAATATCATCTTTACTGATTCCAATTACAACAACATCTTTTTCTTTAAAGCCTTCATAAGCATCCCTAAACGCACATGCTTGCCTTGTACAACCTGGAGTATCATCTTTAGGATAAAAGTAAACAACTACTTTTTTACCTAAAAAATCACTTAGACTAACTTGTTTATTTTTATGGTCCATAAGTGTAAAACCTGGAGCCTGCATACCAACTTTAACCATTTTACTTACTCTCCTTATTTGTATTTACATATTTATTATACCATAGTATTTTGAGTAGTATTAAAAATTTACTTTTTGAAATCTAAGATTCGTTTTTCACCTTCAATAGTTTTAATCTCAGTTATGTCTTGTGTTAACTCCATGACTCCAAGATACTCATTTTTCTTATTTCTGATTGCAAAATAAGAAATTAAAATTAATCTACCTTTAAAATTGATCCAAAAATCAACTTTATTTTCTTCACCACTTCTAAACTTATCAATAATTTCATTTACAATATGAATCGATTTACTTGGGTGACAATTTCTAACATCTCTACCAATAATTGAAGTTGATCGCATAAAGTGTCCATGTGGTGTATTAAAAAACTTTACTTTATTATTACTATCTACAAAGGTAATATCACCAACTTGACTTAATATTCCGATTAACTCATCAAGTGTTAAGCTACCTTGTTCACTAACAAATAAATATTCACCACTTTTTGCTTCTGCAAGAAAATCTTGTTGTTTTGCATCACTAATAAAAGCATAACCATAACTATCAAGTTCTCTTTCTAATTTATTTAATTCATCATCAGTTAAAACTGTGGAAAGTGCAGGTAAAAGTAATAGTTCTTCTTTTTCAATAATTCCTAAAACTAAAAAGAAATATTTACCTAATAAGGTGTTTATTTCTTTATCATTATTAATAATTGCTTTTTCTATTTGTTTTTGAAGTTCTAATGCTTTATCATGTAAATTCCACATAACCTGTAAAGGTTTAGGATTAATATTTTTACTTTCTAATTGAGAAAAGATTACATTTTGCATTTTAAAAAATCTTTTTTTAAGTTCTACACCAATCTTAATTTCAACTTTTAATTTTTCAAAATCACTTGCTTTCACACACTCTTTAAAATCACTGAACTTATTTTTAATCGCTTTTCCTTCAGAAAGTAATTTCTTGATTTGTTTTTGGTTTTTATTCCAATTAAAATTAGTAAGTCCATTGCGAAAGAGATTTACTAACTTCCCTGCAATTTTAATAATTTCATCAGTTGGCAGATAATCATTTAAAAATGCATAAATATTAAATACTTCAAAAGGAGTTAAATCTTGTAAAGCTTCTTTATTTTCTAAATAAAACTCTTTTGGATCATTACCTTCTATTATAAATTTAGCTAATTGATCAAGTATTGCTTGCTTTTCATCTCTAATATACTTCTTATACATTTTTTACCTCGTTTTCAATAAATAAGCCTCAAATTTCGTTTTAAATCGTTTTATTATAGGTTGGCTCCTAATTATGCATTTACCCACAAAACGAAATATGAGGCGAATTTTCAATCTGTCTAAATTTATTATAACATTTTTATAATGATTTAGTAATAAAAAGTTTTATAAATTAGTAATTAAGAAAACGGTCATTGCCTAAATAAAAGATTGCAATTGTATCAAGCCCAGAATGACTACCAATTACAGGACCTATATAGTTAATAACAATTTCTTTAGGATTAAGTTCATTTTTAATTTTCTCTTTAATTTTTTCAACTTCTTCCAAACAATCGCCATGGGAGATGTAGATAATTTGTTCTTCAGGATTTTGTATAGTTTTCTTTAAACGATCAATCAAGGATTTGATTGAACTTTGTCTACCTCTTGCTATTCCAACTTGAACAAGTTTACCTTCCTTATTTACATGAAGTACGGGTTTAATTCTTAAAACTTGAGCGATTAATGCTTTTGAATAACTTAGTCTACCTCCACGTCTTAAGTGATTTAAGTCGCCAACAGTAAATAAATGACAAATATTTAATTTGTTTTCTTCAACCCATGCTGCTACTTCATCAATTGATTTACCTTCTTCTCTAAGTTTACCTGCATAAGTAAGTAAAAGACCTTGCCCCATTGAAGCACATAGCGAATCAATTGTAATTATTTTATTATCTGGATATTTTTCTTCAAGTTCAGCTTTTGCAATTAGACTAGAGTTATACGTTCCAGATAAATTACTTGAAAATGATATAGATAAAATATCATAACCCTGTTCTACATATTTTTCAAAAGTTTCGATAAAATCATTTGGAGTAGCCATTGATGTAGAAGTTTTAGCCTTTTCTCTTAACATATCATAAAACTTTTTAAATTTAATTTCTCTTTCATCTAAATAATTTTTATACTCCTTACCATTAATATTAACAGATAAAGGTAAAACAACAATTTCATACCTTTCAACTATTTCTAATGGTAAATCAATACATGAATCAGTAATTAAAACATATTTTTTCATAAAAACACTTCCTTTCATTAAACTCATTCTATAATAATTTGATGATTTTCTATACCTATTTATGAATAAACTAACTATACTTTAAGGTTTAAGAAAAATATAGTTATAAAATTAACTCTACTCCAAGTAGAATTCATATGTTTTTATTTGAATAAAGAATGATTTTGTGTTAAAATCTTGATATGATGATGAATGAACTTGAATTTAAAAAAATCGTTTCAGAAAATTTACAGTATTATAGAAAGCTAAAAAACTTAACGCAATTAGAATTAGCTGAAGCAATCAACTATTCCGATAAATCTATCTCAAAATGGGAAAGGGGCGAGAGTCTTCCAGATTTGTTTATTTTAGCTGAGATTGCAAAGCTATATGGAATTACGTTAAATGATTTAGTATCACCTAAAAAAGTAAAGCCGGCAAAGAAAAAAAATAAAATATTAATTACATTAATTGCTGTTGGTTTAGTGTGGTTAGTTGCAACAGTAGCATTTGTATTTTTAAATATTTTATTTCCTGAAATTAAAAAAGAATACTTAACATTTATTTATGCAATACCTATTTCAATGGTTGTTCTTCTCGTCTTTTCAAATATCTGGGGGAACAAGATCCATGTTTTTATTGCATTAAGTATTCTTTATTGGTCAATTGCTCTATCGATATCTTTATCGCTAAGTCATGAAAAAATTTGGTTAATTTTTATTATTGCTATTCCACTTCAAATCATAACTATTTTTTGGTTATTACTTAAATATGAGAAAAAATAAAAAGATGAGTAAGATCACAAATTTCAACTCATCCTTTTTTTATATCCCAAATATTATAAAAAGTAAAAAAGCACTTCAATTCCTTGAAGTGCTTTATTATGTCTTATTCTAAAGTTGGTAGGCTTGCTGCAGCAATTGATTGACCAACACGACGATTCATTTCATCTGGCATTGTAATATTTACATGCTCATATTCTGGGAATTCATCGTGAAGTACTTTTTGAGCAACCTCCATAATTGTGTTTCCACCTTTACCACTAACTACTCTACCTAGTAGTAATAAGTGTTTAATATCATAAAATTCAGCGTAATATGCTAATGTATATCCTAAGTAAATTCCGATATTTTCAAAGATTTCATTAGCTAGTTTATCGTCTTCATCATTTAATTTTTGAATAACTTTTAGTTTTTGAGCTGGTGATAAGTTTTCATCAAATTTGAAGCCACCCATTTCTGCTAATTTAATAACAGAATCTTGGGAGAAGTATTTAACTCCACAGCCATAGTCACCACTCCATTCATCAACCATTGCATCTTTATTGAAGTCAACTGGTGCGAATGCAAGTTCACTCAACCAACCATTAAAGTTACCATCTTTATTTACATAACCCGCAGCTTCACTTGTACCCATAGCGATACCTAAGATTCTTGTATCGTTTAATTCTTGAGCACCTGCAAGTGCAGTTACATCACCATCGTTAGATACTTTTAATGGAATTTTCTTACCATATTCTTTTTCAAGTTCTTTAGCGATGTCGATATATATGTTTTTAACTTTCTTATCAAATTCATCTTTTGGAACTGCTAAGAATAATGATGCAACCATAACTTTATTGTTTACATAAATACCAGCTGATGATACACCAATTGCATCTACAGTAGGCATATGGCTAGCTGCAGTTTTCATTGCTGTTAAGATTTCTTTATAGTGATATTCTGGATTTTCAGTAATTTTTGGATACCAAACTACTTCTTCACTATAAACTGCTTCACCGTTTACAACAGCACTTACCTTACGGTCACTTCCACCTGCATCAAAACCAATTCTGTTTCCACTTAAATCACCAGCAAGACTAACTACTTCAATCTTAGGTGCTGGAATATCTTTTTCATCTACGTAAACAACTTCAAATGGTTGTTCATATACATTTGCCATAAAGTCAGCATCAAATTCTCTAGCTCCACCTTTACGGTATGCATCTTTTATTGATTCATAAATTGCTTTTGAACCTGAAATATAAATTTTAAATCCGCCAACAATCCATAAAATTGTCTTAATAACACGTTCTACAATCTCAATGTTAGTTTGATTGTTTTCTGGGCTATCAACTAATGTTTCAATAGTATAATGATAATTATAGCCATTGTTTCTTTCCAAACAAATAGTTACTGTTTGTTTTTCTTTTGCTTGTTTTACTAATTCTCGAAACTCTCTTAGTTTCAAGATCATTGGTGTGTAATTTTTGTCTAATGATGGTCTATACTTCATAATACCAATCCTTTTCTATGTATTTTTTTGTATATTAGATTATGTTTTTTATAGTAACATAAAACTCATTACCTGTTTCTGTTTTTACTAAAACTCTTTCTCCCTTTTTGTGGTTCATGATTGCAGCTCCCAACGGAGATTCATTAGAAATTTTACCCGCTAACGGGTCTGATTCTAGACTCCCAACTAGAGTAAATCTTTCAACTGTTTTATCGTCAAATTCTAATTCAATTACTCTTCCTAAATTGTTTTGAGAAGATTTTTTTTGATTAGAATCAATTATTTCTACGTTTTTAATAATTCCTTCTAGTTCTTTTATGCGAGCCTCTAGACGCGCTTGCTCATCACGAGCAGCATCATAATCAGCGTTTTCTGATAAATCACCTTGGGCACGAGCTTCTTTTAATGATTCGATAACTCTAGCTCGTTCTACATTTTTTAAAGCTTCTAACTCATTCTTTAGTTTTTGTAATCCCTCAGCAGTTAATTGGTGTTTACCATTCATATTTTAGCCTCCCATAATAATGTAAGTATTATATCAAATTTAACTTTGAAAAGCAAGTTAAATCGATTGGATAATATATTCTATTTAATATTTTATGAATTATTCAAAAAAAAGTTAATTGGCATAATTTGCTTTTCTTAGCATGTCCCATGGTTTTAGTTTGAATGGAACTTTTATTTTGATAATTTGTTTTGGATGTCTTGCAACATCAAGTTCATTCATTTCTTCATCATACATTTCTCCAATTACAAAGTTTGTATTTTTTAATTTTGGTCCGAAAAATTCAACTTCTTCATTAATTTCAAAATAGTTTCTTTGTTCCAAGGTTGCAATTTGTGTTTCATCATCGTATGCAAGTACTATACCTAAAAACTCTTTTGTTGGTACATCATTTCTTACATTATATAATTGTTCATTCGGCCCAACTTTGTTGTGTAAGAATCCAGTCGCAGCTTGTCTTGTTTCTGCTTTTTGAATTTCTTGAATATAAAAATCAATATTTTCTAATCTACCTGTCTTAAGATATTCATCAATCAACATTCGATAACATCTTACAACTGTTGCAATGTAATATACTGATTTCATTCTTCCTTCTATTTTTAAGGATTTAACACCAATATCAATCATTTTAGTTATTGCGTTAATTGCCATTAAATCTTTAGATCCCATATTTAAATATTCATCTTCTTGATGTTGTAAAACACCATCTTTAGTAAGTTTATAATTCCAACGACAAGAGTGAGCGCAACCACCACGATTTGCATCGCGATTAGTCATATGATTACTTAACATACATCTACCTGAGTAAGCAACACACATTCCACCATGGATAAATATTTCTAATTCTGCATTTGTTTTCTTTTTAATTTCTTCTATTTGTTTTAAACTTGTCTCACGTGCTAAAACAACACGGCTAAAACCAAGTTCTTCAAACATCTTAATTGTCTCTGAATTTGATGCAGAAAACTGGGTACTTAAATGAAGTTCAAGTGTTGGTGCAATCTTTTTAATTATATTTGCATAAGCAATACTTGAAATTATAACCCCAGTAACACCAGCATCGACAAGTTCAACCAAATAGTCTTCTATGCCTTCAAAGTCTTCACTATGAGGAACGATATTCATCGTTACATATACTTTTGCATTATATTTTCTTGCAAACTCGCAACCTTCTCTAATTTCCTTAATTCCAAAGTTGCTTGCTCTTGCTCGTAGGCTAAACTTCTTCCCACCAATAAATACAGCATCAGCACCATACATAACTGCAACTTTTAGTTTTTCTAAATCACCTGCGGGAGCTAGTAACTCAATCATTTTACTCCCTCCTTTAATAACACACTCTTTTTATATAAAAATCCAGAATCAATTCTTGAATCTACTAATTTTAATTTTTCATACAGTTCTTCTGCTTTACTAAAATCTTCTAGTAACTCACTATATATATCTAATACTTGGAACACTTTTTCTTCTTTAAGGAAAGTTGGATTAACACGAATAAATACTAAATCTTTTAATTCGCTTAACTCTTTGAATAAACAATAGATATAAGATGTATAAATAAATGTTCCATGTTTTGATTCATAGATTGGATAAGAATGATCTCGTTTTTCTTCTTCGATAATCAATTTCTTATCAGTTAATCCCAATTCTTCACCTCTAAACTTTTCATAGTTTGAAAGTAAAGCTCTTCTAGAATAAAACATTTGATGGAATCCGTAAACTTCCATCATTGTGTTTTTCGCTTTTACAACTTCCTTTATCTCAGAAAGTGTCAATTCATTATTAATTGCTACTAATGAATTATAACTATTATGAAAATCTGCTTCATAATAGTTTGTAATCATTGTTTTTGGATCATATATTAATTTCTTTGTAAGTTTCTTTTTTAAGAAATAGCTTAAAATTGCAAAGTCACTGTAAATAAAATAATCAATCTCTAGTTCTAATAGTTTATCTATATAATTATATACAGCTTCTAACTCTTCTTCTTCAATTATACGATCTATATTTACAATAAAAATTTTATTATTTGCCTTTGCAAATTTATTTAAAGTTTTAATTTCATCTAAAGTAAAACTTTTATCGTTATGAGTTGAATACTCAAGGCTTGCTGCAATAAGTCCATGAGCATTATATTTCTCTAAATTATCTAAACCTTTTAGGTCGACTAACAACTTCATTTTTTCACCCTCTTACTAATCGCAATACCATCCCCAATATTTAAAAAACTAGTTTTATAATTTTTATTTTTCTTTAACCAATGATTAAAGAAATCTATTTTTCTCGCTAGACTTTTTAAATTTTTATTTTGGATTTGATTACGATTTACAACTAGCCCGTGGAATAATAAATTATCTGTAAAGATTATTCCATCCTCACTTAGTAGTGTTTCATATTTTTCAAAAAACTTCACATATTGCGCTTTTGCTGCATCGATGAAAATGAAGTCATACTCAGGCTGTAATTGATTTATATCTAATTCTAATGCATCAGCATGAATTAGGTTAATTCTATCATCTAATTTTAGACTACTTACGTTTTTCTTAGCCTCTTCAAACATCACTGCATCGCGTTCAATTGTGTCAATTATTACATCTTCAAAATGTAATGCGACATTAATTGAACAAAAACCAATAGCAGTCCCAATTTCTAAAAACCTTTTAGGCTTAATGAGATCTATTAATTCTAACATTAGAATTAAACCATCATCATTGATAATTGGTACTTTATTGGTCTTCGCATACTTTCGCATATTTCGAATTACTCGATTTTGCGGTAATATATTTAGATCATTAAAATAATTATTCACTTTATTCACCGTTAACTATTATAAACTAAAACGCCTAAAAATTCAAGGCAAATTATTAGGCGTTAAATAAATTGTTCTTCATATTCTTCTACTAGTAATTTAGCTGCTTCTTTATATCTAGAAGCTTGGCGTAAATAATCAACATACATTTCCAAATAAATTGGTGAATAAATAAAATGAGTAAATTTCTTTCTAGTTGGTAAAATTTTCTCTTTTAAAAATTCAACATATTCATGTTTATATTTACCATTTAAATAAAGTAACATAAACTTAATAAATGCTTTATCGTGTCTATTTACTTCATCTAATGAATAATTTTCTGCAACCTCACAAGCAACACTTACATAATTATCATCTTTAATATAAAATGCAGAAAGCAAAAATAAACATAAAAATTTAGGTTCTAAGTATAGTTTATTATCATTTATCTCATCAAATACTCTTATATAATCTTCACCTCTTAAGTATGTTGCCAGTTGCCAGTACTTTAAATCTAAATGATAATTTTCAGGAATTGTTTTATAGTTTAATAGTTCAAACTCGTTTAATGCTTTTTTATAGTTTCTTTCACTAATTGAATATAATATTTTTGCTCTTGAAAAAGTCTTTCTAATATTAGGATAAGCAATATGATTAGTCTTTGTAATTTCATCATAGAAACAAAATAGCTTTTGTTGGTTTCGTAGTTCAAAGCCAACGTTGAAATTTTGTTCAAGAATAAGCCAATTTAATTCGGGAATTTCATATTTTAGATGTTCAGTTTCTCTTAAAATTGTTCTTGCTTCTCTATATTGACGAGTATCAATATAATACTGTACTACTAAAAAGAAAAAAACACCCACATCATCAAGAAGTAAAGTATCTTTTATATTATCGATAGTTTTTATCGTATCTTTAAACTCAACATAATTTTGTTTTGTTAAATAATAAAAACATTTAATTAAATTATTTTGGGCATTGAAAATTGAATCATCAATTGAATTATAAAGAATCTCAATTGATTCTAAATCATTTGCAAGATACGCTCTTAAAGCATTTTTTACTCCATCAACCAATATGTTTCTACCAACTAAATCAAAATCTAAATTGACCTTTTCAAAAATTGCTCGGATATAAGCTTCATCCGCAATAATATCATTTTTTTCAAATTTACAAAGATAACTAACTGAACAAATTCCTTTAGCCATTTCAGCAAGCGTTAATTTTCTTTTAGCACGTTCGTTTCTAATAATCTGGGCATACAAAAAATATTTATTATATTTTTTACTTCCCTCCAGTGACTGAATAAACTTGCTCAGCTTTGCAATCATTGTTTACCCTCCTTCTTCTCATTATTTTCTTCTTGCTATAAAAAAAGCATTTCCATTTTATAACAAAACTCAAAATTAGTCAATAATCTTTTTTTGAAAAAAACAAGATAATTTCCTGACTACTTATAGTCATCATCAAAAAAGCTAAAGATTGATTATAAATCTTTAGCTAGTTTGATAAAAGAAATGCATATTTTTTCAACTGTTTTTCAATTTCTTTATAGTTTGGAATAACTTGATTTAAGAAGTTATAAAACTGTTTACTATGATTAGGAAAGATTAAATGAGTAAATTCATGTACAACAACATAATGTAATAACTCATTTGGTACACATATTAACATCCGATTAATATTGATTTTCCCATTATTGTAATTACAACTACCCCATCTTGCTTTCATTTTACGAATTACAAGTTTTGGTTTTTGTTTTATATTGTTATAAAAAGCTTTATAAGCATAATTAAATGCTGCTTCAATTAAAAAATAGTGATCTTGATATATTTTATCAATTACTCTATCAATATTTCCTTTGAAATAGAATGTATTATCCACTAATTTATAAACTGTATCAAGATTAGATTTTTCTTTTAAATAATATTTATTACCTTGAATATAAATAAATTTCTTTTCATAAAACTCATTTACACTAAATTCTTTGATTATTAGATCATATTTATTAATAATCTTTTCCAACCACTCTGCATTCTGAAAAATATAATTTAGAGCATCACTGTAACTTATAAAGAGTGGTGAACTTACTAATATTTCTAATCTATAGTTAAGTCTTATTATAATCTTTTTGATTTTTTTCTTTGTAATAATGACTCTAAATTTCCGCGAATTTAAATTAATTTCATACATCATTTGATTTTTTTTCTTCATAAAAGTATTATATCACAATTAGGTCGTTTCTTTTAAGTAATTATATCTTTTTACATATTTCTTTAAGGCAATTTCAGTTGTTTTAATTTTTAAAACTAAATTATGAAAAATTAAAAAAATAAATAAGATTATTACCGAAAAACTTTTAGCTTTTAAAATTAATAAAATAAAGATTCCAAGCAAAGTTAAAATAGAAATTGTATTTAAAATCTTTTGTTCTTTAAAAGGATCATTAATAAATTTAAAAATAGATTCAAATAAATTAAATCCATCAAGCGGATAAATAGGAAGTAAATTAAAACAAATCATCAATAAATTATAATTTAGTATGATTGGCTTGTAGGGAAAATCAGGAAGAAAAATAATACCAAAGTAAATTAAAACATTAATAATTACCCCACTTAAATTAATAATAATTTCCTTTATTATTGCTATTTCTTCCCGTTCTACTTCTAAAATTCCCCCTACTATTGTTAAGTTTAAACAGTGAACTTTTTGCTTAAACAATTTTAAAGCAAATAAATGCCCACATTCGTGGGCTGTTATAATTAAGAAGAAAATAAGTATCTCAATAAACAGTCCACTGAATAAAAAGATAGTAAATAAAATTATTAATGAATAATGAAATTTTATTTTCATAAGTATTTAATTTCATAAAAATCAAAATACGTTTTATCTTTCACAGTTCTTGCACTACCTAAATTATCTCCACTTTTTACAATCCCATAAATATTGTAATCTAGTGTTTCTAAGTTATCATAAACGTATTCTATATCATCAATACCTTTTACAGTCACTCGAAATGTATTATCTTTATTTTGAAAGATTTTTATAATTATTCCTGTTTTATAAACTTCTACTCCTTGCATTTCATTAATGAAAATTCGTTTTCCACCATCTATTTCTTTATAATTTAAATAAGTTTGACTTACGGTTTGAAGAACATCATCATTTAATTCAATTGGAATAAATACTCCTTTTTCTCCATTTACTAACTTTAATACCTTTAATATATTAATGTTTTCAGACATTTTACTTTGTACTTTATCCAAATTAACTACATTTACTTTATTAAGTAATAAAACAGAAATTAATAATACTAGACAAATAATAAACTTGTATAAAAATCTATCTAAGAAATTTAATTCATCATTCATATCAATCACCCACTAAATTATATGAACAACTTATCCAACTTATAACTTAGAGTTTTCGATTCTCTAAAAATGAGTAAAATCTATTTTTACCAATAATTATATGATCAACTACTAAAATGTCTACAATCTTTGCTGCTTTAATAATATTTTTTGTAACAATTACATCTTCCATAGATGGTGTTATATTTCCACTAGGATGATTATGAGCTAAAATTATTGCAACTGCAGAATACTTTAATGCCCATTTTAATATATCTCGAGGATTAAAAATCGTATTTGAAATACTACCTATACTTATAGTTTTTACATTTATTACTTCTGAATTATTATTTAAATAAATACAAACTAAGTTTTCTTGCATTTCATTTTGTAGGGAATCTTTTAAAAAATTATAAGCATCTCTTGAATCTTTGATTCTTACACCAAGATTAATTGGTTGGTTAACCCGCTTACCAAATTCGATTGCAGCAATAATTGAAATTGCTTTAGCTTTACCAATTCCTTTTATTTTCATTAGTTCATTCACTGTAACTTCATTAAGTCGGTTTAACTCTTCAAATTCAATTAATACCTTTTTTGCAAGATCTAATACCGATTTATCTTTTGTTCCAGTACCTAGAATAATTGCAAGTAATTCATAATTTGCTAGTGACGTGGCCCCATATTTTACTAAACGCTCCCTTGGTCGATCAGCAAGGGGCATTTCTCTAACCATATAACTCATAAAAAAATACCTCCATATTAATATTATGGAAGTATTTATATATTTTCGTTTAATTCAAATCCTCTGTTATCATTTTATAAATTGATAACCTAATTTCGCTAAGTAATTTTTCATTTTGAATTGAGTCAATAGTGAGCATAGCAGAAAAGAGTTCTAAATTAGCTGGATTCGTTTTAGTTTCTGCACTAATTTCCAGTTTTTCTCCCTTAAGACTTCTAATTAAATTATCAGTACATTCACTATAAAATTTATATTTATTTTCTTCATCTATAACTATATTAGGTTTATCTAATATATATTCTCGTTTAATAATTGGATTATATCCTTTACTAGAAAACTCCAATTTTAAACTTTCAAGTTCACTTTCAGTATTTGCAATTCCCCCATAAATATAATAATTATTGCCATATAAGACAGCAACCGCATATAAGCCTTTTGAATTAATATCAACTAAAATATTTTGTGCATTACCTGGATTTGTTGTTTTTTCAATTTGTAATAAATAAACATTGCCAACTAGTGCAAGTACTTCATCTTCATTATCGATTGGCATTTCTATGTTGATTCTTGTAGAAAGGAAAAAACCTAGAATACAACCAATTACTATTCCGACTAAAACACCGAATATATCAATTTCTCTTCGTTTCATACTTTTCCACCTCATTAATTGATTATACATTCCACAATTAGAGAATTATGTCAAAAAAAAGAACTAAAAATTTTATTGTTTTAGTTCTTGTTTTTTTGTATAAGTATTAGGTTGTAAATTTCTGAAACGAAATATAGGCTCCCGCAAAACACATTAATCATGTCGCTTGTTTCAGCTTCCATAATTAATTTTTCTAAATCATCTTCTACTCTTTTATTAGGATGATTTGATAACTCAAGTAAGTTTGAAGCATCATCACTACGTTTGTAGTGGAAACTTGTAAAAATTATTTCATCTGCAACCTGTTCTAACATTGGAATCATTTCTTCTTTTTGTTTATTAGCTGATACCGCAAAAATAATTCTTACCTTATCATCACCTTTAACTTCACTTATAAATTGAGTTAATCGTCTAATTCCATCTTTATTATGAGCACCATCTAAGATTACTAGGGGTTCTTTTGAGACTACTTGTAATCTACCTGGCCAAAAAGTATTTGCAAGGCCTTGATAAATTGCTTCTCTACTAATTTCAAAATTATAAAAATGATTTAATAGATTAATCACTTCAAGGGCAATTGCAGCATTTTCTGTTTGGTGCTTTCCTAATAAACTTAACAATAAATCTTTATATTGTTTATATGAAAAACTGGTACTTGAAATTGATAATTTGATATTTTTAATATCTTCTCGTTTTACTAAGACTAATTTACTATTTTTGGCAGTTGTTGTATTAATTATTAAATCATTTATCTCAGCATTTTCGATTGTAACAAGCGGTCTACTTTCTTTTACAATCCCCAATTTATTAATCGCAATCTCTTGTAATGTGTTTCCTAAGACATTCATATGATCATAATCAACACTCGTAATAACCGAAATAAGTGGGGTTATTATATTTGTAACATCGAGAAGTCCACCAATACCTACTTCAAGTAAAACTATATCTAAGTTTTTTAATCTTGAAAAGTATATAAATGCCATTAAAGTTACAAACTCAAAAAAAGATAAATGATCCAAATTATGTTCATCTAGTAAGTAATACTTACTTAAGATGTAATTTCCAATTTCTAATATTTCTTCATCAGTTATATAATCATCATTATAAGTGATTCGCTCATTAAACTTAATTATATAAGGCGAGATGAATGTTGCGACATTATAATTAGCATTTCTAAGAATACTCTTAAGAAATGCTATTGTTGAGCCTTTGCCGTTCGTTCCACCTACATGAATATAATTTATGTTGTTTTGTGGATTACCATATAACTCACAAATCTTCTTAAATCTTTTAAGTGAAACTTTTGGCGTTATTCGTCTTTGTGATTCAATAAATGCAATTAAATCATTTACGTTCTTAAACATTTTTCACCTTTTCTAACAAAAAATTTAAAATTCTCTCGTGATACTTATTAAAATATTTTAGGTCATTTATTGTTGCTTCCCCACATAAAACTTTAGTTTCAACTTGGCAAGTAAGTTTATAAAATTTCTCACCACCTACATAAAATGAAACACCTTTAATTTTATGGAGAACCTTGTGAAGTTTGTCATTTTCGCTTGCTTCCATTAGAGTAGTAATTATATTTGATGAATCTTTGTACTCTTTGTAATAATTAATACAAAGATTATTAAATACATCTTTTGAACCACCTAACATTTGAATCCCAAACTCTTCATCAAAGTCAGCATTTTTAATTTTTGAAATAATTTCTTGTGATAATAATTTTCCAATTTCTGAATAATCGTTTAATTCACAGATTAATTCTTCATTATAATTGTGATATAGCTTTAGATCATTAAGATCTAAAACTATATCAGCAATCAAATCTCCATTATAGATAACATCATACATCCCTTTAAGATTTTCTAATAAATCTTCACTAGCCAAATTTTCAATATTTCTTACTAACAAAGTATATTTGGGGCAGTCTGCCATAAATTCTCCTTACTTATAATCTTCAATTAATTTATATACTTCTTCTAATTGACGTTCATAATCTGCAAGCTTTGTTTTTTCAAGCTCAACTTTTTCTTTTGGAGCCTTATTTACAAAGTTAGGGTTACCTAGCATCTTATTGCAACGTTCAATTTCTGATTTTAATTTTTTTACTTGATCTTCAAGTTTTTTAAGTTCTTCGTTTAAATCTACAAGTTGATGTAGCGGTACTAAAACAACCGCATTGCTTAACACATTAACAATTTTCTTAGTTGTATCAACTTCTTCAGTAGTAACTAAGATATTTTCATAATTAGTAAATCTCTGTAAGTAATTTAAATGATTATTAATAAAATCTAGTTCTTCTTTTGTATGAACTTGAAGTTCTAGATCTATTTGTCTACTATTGGGAACGTTTTTCTCTGCTCTTACGTTTCTAATTGTAGTAATAATATCATAGATTAATTCAATTTGTTCGGATTCGGAAAAACTAAATTCTTCATTAATTACTGGCCATTCACTTACTGTAATACTTCCTTCATTATACATTTGATATATTTCTTCTGTAACAAATGGCATAAATGGATGGAGTAATTTTAAAATTGCAGTTAATACATAACTTAACACAGCACATGTATTTATTTTTTGTTCATTACTTCCATCTGCAAATGTTACTTTAGTCATTTCTAAGTACCAAGATGCAAAATCATTCCAAACAAATTTATAAATTGCTCTTGCTACTTCACCAAATTCATATTTCTCATAATTGTGATCAGTTGATTTAATTAATTCATTTAGTTTTGTAAGGATCCATTTATCAACTGTGTTAAGTAATTTTATATTAATTGGCTCATTTTTATAATTGTTATTATCAAAACTCATGCCAATATATCGAGAAATGTTCCAAATTTTATTAATATAATTCCAACTAGCTTCCATCTTTTCATCAGAATATCTAATATCTTGACCTGGACTTGTTGTGGTAGTTAGGAAGTAACGTAAGCTATCCATACCATATTGTTTTTTTACATCTTCCATATCAACGCCATTACCTAAAGATTTGGATAGTTTTCTACCTATTTCATCACGAATAATACCGTGAATTAATACATCTTTAAATGGTCGTTGGTTTGTTAGGTACTTAGATTGGAATGCCATTCTTGCAACCCAGAAGAAAATAATATCATAACCAGTTACTAATACATCAGTTGGGAAGTAACGTTTAAAGTCTTCTGTTTCTTCTGGCCAACCAAGTGTAGAAAATGGCCATAGTGCACTAGAAAACCATGTATCAAGTGCATCTTCATCTTGAACCCAACCTTCTCCTTCTGGTGGTGTAACACCAACATATACTTCTTCACCACGGTAATACGCAGGTATTCTATGACCCCACCATAATTGTCTTGAAATACACCAATCCTGGATATTAGTTAACCAATTTAGAAAGATCTTTTCAAAGCGTTCTGGAACAAAGTTAATCTTTTGGTCAGTTTTTTGCATTTCTAATACTGCTTCTGCTAACTTATCCATTGAAACAAACCATTGTTTTGAAAGTCTAGGTTCTACAATTACCCCAGTTCTTTCGCTATGACCAACGCTATGAATCATTTTTTTAATACCTTTTAGATGACCACTTTTCTCTAAATCAGCAACTAATTTTTTTCTACATTCAAATCTATCTAAACCATTATAAACACCAGCGAGTTCATTCATTGTTCCATCTTCATTCATACATAATGGCCGATCTAAATTATGACGCAAGCCAACTTCAAAGTCATTTGGGTCATGAGCTGGTGTAACTTTTACAACCCCTGTACCAAATTCCATATCAACATAGTCATCTGCGATAACAGGAATTACGCGATCAGTTGTTGGGATAATAACTTTTCTACCGATAAACTCTTGATAGCGCTCATCTTCGGGATGAACCATTAAAGCAACATCCCCAAACATTGTTTCAGGTCTTGTAGTTGCTATAACCAAGCCACCTTCGCCATCAGCAAATTTATACTCGATTGAATAGAATGCACCTTCAATTTCTTCGTATTCTACTTCTACATTACTTAAAGCAGTTTTACTTTGTACATCCCAATTTATAATTCTTTCACCGCGATAAATTAAGCCATCATTATACATCTTTACAAACACTTCAGTAACAGCATCACTTAAGCCTTCATCCATTGTGAAGCGTTCTCTAGTATAATCTAAGCTCAACCCAATCATTTCCCATTGGTCACGGATTAGTTTTGCATAATCTTCTTTCCATTTCCATGCAACTTCTAAGAATTTTTCTCTACCTAAATCATAGCGACTGATTCCATCTTTTCTTAGTTTTTCTTCAATTTTAGTTTGAGTTGCAATACTTGCATGGTCCATTCCTGGTAAGAAGAGTGCATCATAACCTTGCATTCTTTTACGTCTAATAATAATATCTTGTAGGGTTGTATCAAGAACATGCCCTAAGTGTAATTTACCTGTAATATTTGGTGGCGGAAGCGTAATTGTATATGGTTTTTTTGATATATCACCAGCTGTAAAATAGCCCGCTTCTACCCATTTTTTATATTTACCTTTTTCTACAGATGTAAAATCATATTTTGGAGGTAATTGACTTAATTTCATTATCATCATCCTTTCTAAGCATTAAAAAAAGTCCTCAAGTATATTACTTAAGGACGAAATTATTTCCGCGGTACCACCTTAATTCAATAACAATAAAAAAGAGTGATATTGTTATTGCACTTAATTCCTTAACGCGGATCAGACGGATATAGCTACTACAAGTTCACTATACCAACTCCTAGGCTACCTTCATCTATACCAATCTAGGACCTCTCACCAAATGATCCCTCTCTTTGGAAATTAGTATAAACTACTCCTCCTATTCGCAGTTGTTTACTATTTTTACATTTTGATAATATTATAGTCTAATTCAGAGTAAAAGTCAACTGATAAAACTTGAATTAAATAAATTCTAATCTAAATAATCACGATAAAGATCACTATTTAAATGTAGTGATGTTCTTGGTGATAATGAGAATTCTAAAATT
>Ga0209075_1000042_pt1 | contig 94314 bp, 73 predicted proteins | sample Stecom2011_FD_187523 | JGI IMG/M metagenome (GOLD analysis project Ga0209075, IMG submission 187523) | Agricultural soil microbial communities from Utah to study Nitrogen management - Steer compost 2011 (SPAdes) (version 2) | ecosystem: Environmental > Terrestrial > Soil > Agricultural land... | reverse complement strand
TGATCCTTAAATTCATTTAATACAGTAGTAGTAGATAAATTTAATCTTTTTCCAACATCTGTAAATGATTGTTTGATTCTACATTCTTCTAGTAGTTTAATTTTAGTTGGATTTGAAATTGTAGAGTGTTTTTTAACAAAAGAATTACCTTCATTGAAAGTCAATTTACAATCCTTACACTTATATCTTTTTTGTTTGTATTTAATAATGGAGTTATATCCAGCAATATCCAAGTATTTTATGGTTCTTACATAATAATCTTTAGTTACAATATTAGTAGAACCACAATGTATACAAAACAATTCATTAGTATTTTTTTTACTTCAATAATAAGAGTTTCAACACCATTAATAATCTGTTTTTCAACGTTAATTATATCAAATGATTTATCTTGTAAATGCAATAAATCAATGTTATAATTTTGATATGACATATTATCTCCTTTCCTATAGGTTGGCAAACTTATTATATAAGAAAAGAGATTAATATGTCTATTTTTTATTAAAATAAGCACAAAAAATGGGGATTGACCCCAAAACAGTCAACCCCAAAACTTTTTAAATTAAAACCCCAAAAATTTTTATAGAACCTAGAAATCAAGCATTTTGTTATTTATTAATAAAGATAATAATGATATAATTTATTCGAGGTGTGGGATATGAAAAACTTTAAAAAAATAAATATTGCCATAAATATTTTTTCGTTAGTATTTTTTTTATTGATGTTCTTTTTAACAACCTTCCTAATGGTTTCTTATCTAAGAGTTACACCAACAGAAGGAAGCGGTCTATTAATAGCGATGTTTTATGTTATTGGTTTTACGAGTATCAACTTTTTAGTATTATTTAATGCATCAGGTTTGATAGTGAATTATTTAAATAAAGAAAAAATATTAAATGATGAAGTAGACCATTATAAACAATTTTTAACTTGGAGAATTCTGTTTATGGTTATACCTGTAGTAGTATTTTTGTTACAAGTAATAATTTTTATAATTTTAAATTAAGTTAATATTAATAAGGAGTTTTAATAATATATGAAATACGAATGGAAAAAGCAAGAAAAAGATATTTATGCACCAAAAGAAAAACCTACTATAGTAGATATAAAAGAAGCAAACTTTATTTGTATTGATGGGAAGGGCAACCCGAATAATGAAGATTTTCAAAAAAGAATAGAAGTATTATATACACTCAGTTATGCAATTAGAATGTCGCCAAGAAAAGGAATTAATATTCCTGGATATTTTGAGTATACAGTATATCCATTAGAAGGGTTTTGGGATTTAACTGAAAAAGGTAGGAAGAGTGAAGTATTACTAAAAGATGAATTAGTATATACGATAATGATAAAACAACCTTCCTTTGTAACAAAAGAAGTATTTGATTCTATCTTAAAAACAGTAAAAGAAACTAAAGATAATCAATTATTAGATGAAGCATATTTTAAAACAATAACAGAAGGTTTATCAGTACAAATTATGCATATTGGCCCATACGATGATGAAAAGCGAAGCTTTGATAAAATGAAGGAGTTTTTGAAAACAACTAAATATGAAATTAAAACATTAGTTCATAAAGAAATCTATATTGGTGACCCAAGAAAAAGCAGTCCTGAAAAATTAAAAACAATTTTAAGATATCATATTAAAGAAAAAGAATAAGAAAGGTATGAAAATACCTTTTCTTAGCTGGAGTTATAGCTCAGTTGGGAGAGTACTTGCTTGACAGGCAAGTGGTCATGGGTTCAAGTCCCATTAACTCCACCATTATTGTGTTTGTATAATGAGGTATAGTAAATGTTTGAAAATATTCCAAAAGAAATAAAAGATTTAATAAATGATGAATACAAACTAGATAATATAGGCTGTAGCAAGTCGAAAATATATATTTTTAATGATAAAGTATTAAAAGTAGAAAAATCAAGTGTAGAATCAAATAATGAATATGTAATGTTAAAGTGGTTGGAAGGAAAACTGCCTGTTCCTAAAGTAATAAAATTTATTAAAGAAAATGACTTTAATTATCTACTAATGGAAAAAGCGCCAGGTAAAATGGCAATTGATAAGGAGTATTTAAATAATCCTGATAAAACAATTAAACTTTTATCAGATACAATAAAAAAGTTTTGGGAAATTGATGTTAATAATTGTCCTGTAAATAATACTTTAAACAATAAACTATTATTTGCAAAATATAATATTGATCATAATTTAGTTGATGTTGATAATTTTGAAGAAACAACAACCAAAAGGTTTAAATCGCCTTCAGATATTTTTTCTTATTTAGTATTAAATAAATTTGAAGATGATATAGTATTTTCTCATGGAGATTTTTGTTTACCTAATATATTTTTTGAAAATGATAATTTAACTGGAGTTATTGATTTAGGTAGAAGTGGAATTGGCAATCGTTATAATGATATTAGTTTATGTTATAGATCAATTACTCATAATCTAAATGAAGATTATGCAAATAAATTTTTAGAATTATTAGACTTAGATATAGATTTTAAAAAACTAAATTATTTTATATTATTAGATGAATTATTTTAAATGGAGTTTTTTTAGAAAGATGAAAAAAATAAATGAATATATCAAGTTAGTTCATAACCCATCTGAAGATTTTAATACTTTTTTGAATGATTATTTTATAGGAAATTCCATGATTAGAGCTAGAGGCGAAGAAGATAAATCGGTTTGGAGCCGTTTAAAAGGAAATGAACTTGAAGTAGCAAAACAAATGTTACTTGATAATCTTGGGCATGACTGTGCCTATATGGATGCTATATCAATATTTAAAGATGAACGTGGAATTCCTTTATTAAAAAAATGTGTAGAAACACTCGATGATAAGTATTGCTATGAAAGATTAAAAGCAGCAAAAATCTTATATGACTGGATAGGATATTCATAATATTTAGAACTTTTAGACTTAACTATTCAAAACTGTGGTAAATGGACTAAATTAAATTTAGATTATTGGATTGATGGAATTCCTAGTGATCTTGCAAAAAGATATATTATACTGATGTTAAAGGATGAAGATGAATTTGTAAGATTTTCTGCTTATAATACTTTGAAAAAGTATTTAAAACTAGGCGATGCAACAGTCGAAGAAAACAAATATTATACTAGCGAGACTATATATAATAATAAAGAATTGTTTAACTCGAGATTGAGCGAACTAGAAACAAAAATTAATTTTTAGTGCTATAATTGTTAAAACAACATAAGGAAAAAAATATGAAAAGTGATGCAAATCCTCCAAAAACAATCGATGAGTATATCGCAAGTTTTCCACTTGATATACAAGAAAAGTTAAATAAGATTAGAAAGACAATTAAAGATGCAGCACCTGAAGCTACTGAAAAATTTAGCTATATGATGCCTACGTTTTACTTAAAAAGAAACTTAGTTCACTTTGCAGCATTTAAAAATCACATTGGCTTCTATCCTGCTCCAAGCGGGGTAGAAAATTTTAAAGATGAATTAACTGGTTATAAAACATCAAAAGGTGCAATACAATTTCCTTTGGATAAGGAAATACCTTATGACTTAATATCTCGAATTGTTAAGTTTCGTGTAAAAGAAAATATCAAGATTGAATAATAATTAATTTATGAGGGAATAAATAATGAACATAATTATAAGAGAAGCAAGAATTGAAGATGCATATCAAAAAGGCTTTGTACATTATACTTCCTGGATGGAAACATACGATGGTTTAATGCCTAAAGAATATCTTAATAGGTTAAAACTAGAAACTTTCATAATGATTGCAGAAAAATATCCAGAAAATACCCTAGTTGTAGAGGTTAATGGAAAAATAGTAGGCTTTGCAGGCTATCTAGAAGATGCTAGAGATTTTGCATCAATTAAACCTGCATCAGAAATAATGGCATTATATGTATTAAAGGACTATCAAAAAAAGGGTATAGGTTATAAGCTGATAAAAGAAGCATTAAATAGGTTAACTAAAAATAATATTGTACTGTTTGTTCTTGAAGGAAATACTAAAGCTATAAATTTTTACAAAAAACTAGGATTTAATTTTACTGGACACAAAGTAATAAGGGATGTGGTTGGTGGTAAGTTAATTGACCTAGAAATGTTATTAGAACGATAATAAAAAAAGACTAGAGGTATAAAATGGAACTAAAAGCAAAACTAAACAATATATTTACTGACCAAATAGTTGGTGGAAGTGTAGTATTAATTAAAGGTAATGAAGAAATTAAATATAGTTATGGATATAGTTCACTAGTTGACAAAAAGCTTGTAGAAGAAGAGACAATTTATAGAATTGCATCTATCTCCAAAGTAATTATTGGCATGGCTGCAATGAAACTAGTAGAAGAAGGAAAACTAAATTTAGATGAAGACATAAGTAATATTTTAGGTTTTAAAATAAGAAATCCAAAATATCCAAGTATTCCAATTACTACAAGAATGTTAATGTTACATAAATCAAGTATTACTGATGGACTTGAAGATGAAAGTGTAGAAATAGGCTATAATGGCGTGAATGGAAAACATTATTTTGTGAGTTTAGAAGATTTACTTTTAAATAAAAATAGTAAATATTATACCGATGAAACTTATTCAAATAACAAGCCAGGTGACAAATATCTTTATTCAAATTTTGGATCTGGAATTATTGCTTGTATTATCGAAAAGTGTAGTGGGAAGTTATTTACTGAGTTTGTAGAAGAAAAATTTTTAATACCACTTAATATGGATGCAAGTTTTAAAGCAAATAAAATTTTAAAACAAGAAAAAATATCCGATACCTTTAAAGGTTTTAATACAAATAGAACCGCAAAGTCATTTATTGAAGGAACATATCCTGACCATCCATTAGGAGAAAACTTTAGAGGGCCTGCAGGTGGATTATTTGTAAGTATGCAAGATTTAAGTAAAATCATGATAGCTTTAATGAATGATGGAAAGTATAAGGAAATAGAGATTTTAAAAAAAGAAGTTGTTGATGAATTATTTGCTATGAACTTTTTTGCTAAACGAGAGTATCTTGAAAAAAACCTTACCCTATTTGGATATACAGGTGGTGCATATGGTGTTAGTTCTATAATGTTTTTTTCTAAAGAAAGAAAAGCTGGTATATGTTTTATAGCTAATGGTGGTTATTATAAACCTGCATCTACAGGACTAAACAATATTCAAGAAGCAATGATTAGCATTTTAATAGATGAGATTTCATAATTTTGAAACTTAAAAAATCCAGGCTAAGCAGTGAACTTAACCTGGATTTTAATTAAATGATACAAAATTGTTGTAAGATTCCTCTTGTCATAATATCTGCCATTATTAAGATTTGCTCTTCCATAATATCATAAGTATTAGTTGATGTAGTAAAGTTAGAGTTAATTAAATCAATAGCTTCTTGTTCAACTAATCTTAAATGTTCGAATAACATTTCTTTCCATTCGCCAAAATTATTAAATGGATTAATCTGGCTTAGGAATCTTGCAATCTCAACAGCATTTCTAAACCAACGTTTTCTTATTTGGATAACTTGTTGATTATTCCCTGCCACTGCAGCATTAACTAAGTCTGCAGCAAGTACTAAATGCTCAGTTAGTAAAACATTAAATTGATTTGCTACTTGAGGTCCATAAAATTTTACAAATACATTTTCAAAATCTTCAGGATTTCTTAGTAATCTATCTATATTTGCTTGTTTGTCAGGAGTGTTAAATACTAGACTATTTATCGTAATTCTAGTCCATGTTCCGTGTTGTTCCCATAGAAGGCGAAATGTATTTGAAATATTAAGCGCAGTTTCACTTATAAACGTACAACTCAAAAATATCCCTCCTCTTTATAAGGTGTGATTAGTGATAATTAATGCTAGTGTGTTTATCTTATTTTGCTTGTGGAAAGGGTTAGATTTTGGTATAATTTTTTTAAGGTGTTAATTATGAAAAATGAGTTTGATTTTATAAAAAGTAGATTAGAAGCTAGCGGTATTACAAAAGGTATGACTATCTTGGTCCATTCTTCATTTAAGTCTTTAAATTTAAAAACTTTAGGGCCAATAGATTTAATTAATGCATTACAAGAAGTTATAACTGAAGAAGGAAACTTATTATTTCCAACACTAACATATAAGACTGTGAATAAGGATAATCCAGTATATTCAGTTAAAGATACACCATCGTGTGTAGGCATATTGCCAGAAATTTTCAGGAAAATGCCCGGTGTAGTTAGAAGTTTAAATCCGATTCATTCAGTCGCTGCTTGGGGTAAAAACAAGTTTGATTTAACAGAAACACACTTAAATGATTCAATTACTTTAGGTATTAATTCACCTTTTTATAAAATGCTTAAGTATGATGCAAAAATATTAATGTTAGGTTGTGGTTTAAAACCTAATACTTTCATGCACTTAGTTGAAAATTTAAATAATTTAGAATATCGAAAGACTGTAAATATTGTAAATTTTAAAATTTATGATTATGATAATAAGTTGACAATTAAAGAACTACATTTACCAGATATGAGTAATTATTATCAAATGTATGATAGAGTAATAAATATTCTTGATGAACCAGATTTGCAAGTGATATCAATTAATGATGAAGTTAGCTATTTAATTGATGCAAATAAATTACTTATTAAAGCAAGCGAAGTGTTAAAAGAAAATCCTATGTATTTTGTAGAGAAGATTAAATAGAAAGAGAAGTTGACATATGAAATATGATTTTTCAAATAATACAATCGAAACAGAAAGATTATTGTTAAGAGAATATACACTTGATGATGTTGATAAGGTAGTTGAATATTGTAATGATCCAGATATGTCTAGGTATATGTTACATATTCCTTACCCTTATAAGAGAGAGGATGCGATTAATTGGATTAATTCTCATCGTGAGTATGTTGAAAAAGATCGACTATTTAACTATGCTATTACAGATAAAGATACGGGTGAACTATTAGGCACTGTTTCGCTTTCTCATAATAAAGAGAATAGAAATGGAGAAATTGGTTATTGGATTGGGAAAAAATACTGGAATAAAGGATATGCTACTGAAGCTTGTAAAGCAATTATCCAATACGCATTTGAAGTAAAAGATTATCATAAAGTGTATATTAGACATTTAGAAGAAAATTATGCATCAAAAAAAGTTATTGAAAAGTGCGGTTTTTTGTTTGAAGGTAATTTGAAAGAGCATATTTATAAAAATGGAAAATTCCACAATATTCTTACTTATGGTTTAATTAATCGAGACTTTGCATCTTAAGAATAAATATGTTATAATTTAAAAAAATCTCATCTGTTTGGAGATGAGATTAAAACTTTTAGAAGTAGAATATAGGAGTAGAATATGAAGAAACTTAAATTAATTTTATTATCAATCTTAGGAATATTATTATTAGTTGGTTGTAATTTCACTTATACTAGAGAAAAAGTAGAGGTAAAATTAGGAATTGATAATATTGATGATCATTTAGAAATATTTGAAGGTAAAAGAGTTGGTTTAATTACAAATCCAACTGGGATTAATAGTGAATATGAATCTACAATTGATATACTTTTTGAAAAAGTAAATTTAGTTTCATTATTTGCTCCTGAACATGGTATTAGAGGCGATAAACAAGCTGGAGTACCATCACAAACAACAACTGATGAAGTTACGGGTCTACCTGTTTACAGTCTATATGGACAAACTCAAAAACCTACTAAAGCAATGATGGATACAATAGATATTTTATGTATTGATCTTCAAGATGCTGGTGCAAGATTTTATACTTATATTTATACGATGGCCTATGCTATGGAAGCAAGCGAAGAATATGATAAAGAGTTTGTTGTTTTTGATAGACCAAATCCAGCAGGCGGAGAAAAGTTTGAAGGAAATATTTTAGAAGAAGAGTACAAGTCATTTGTAGGTAACTATCCGATAGTTCAACGTCATGGGATGACAATTGGTGAACTAGCTAAAATGTTTAATGAGGAATTTGGTATTGGTTGTAAATTAACTGTTATCGAAATGACAGGTTGGAAAAGAAGTATGTATTTCGATGAAACTAATTTGCCATGGGTAATCCCATCCCCAAACTTTCCAAGTCAAAATACAGCTTTAGTTTATCCAGGAACATGTATATTTGAAGGTACTAACCTCTCAGAAGGTAGAGGAACGACAATTCCATTTGAAGTAATTGGTGCTCCATATATAGATGCAATTGAATATGCTAATGCTTTAAATGAGTTAGGTTTAAAAGGAGTTAAATTTAGACCAGCCCATTTTACACCTACATTCTCAAAGCATGCAAATGTTCTTTGCCACGGTGTTCAAGTTCATGTTACTGATCGCGATAAATTTGAGCCAGTAAAAACTGGATGGGCAATGTTAGATGTTGTTAGAAATTTATATCCAGAAGATTTTCAAATTTTAAATGTGAATAATAATAGAAATATGCTTAATCTTTTAACTGGTACAAACTTTATTACTCAAGACTTATACACTTTAGAAGAACAGTTTGAAATTATAGAAGAAGATACTGCTATATTTGGTGAAATTAGAGAAAAATATTTAATTTATTAATAAAGAGACATTTCATTTGAAATGTCTTTTTTAATTGAATCCTATTTTATTTTGTAATATAATAATTTTGAGGTATTATTATGAATATTAATATAGAAAGAATTGATAGGAATTCAGTATATTTTCAAAGGTTAGTTGAACTTGGGATAAAGTTATGGCCTGATAATTCTTATAATGATTTATATGATGAGTTTAAAAATTCAAACCATATTTTTTTTGGTGCTACTTTTAATAATTACTTAATTGGGTTTATTCAAATATCAATTAGAACCGATTATGTAAATGGAAGTACAACTTCACCAGTTGGTTTTATCGAAGGTATTTTTGTAGATGAAAATTATCGTAAAAAAGGCATAGCAAGAAAACTAGTAGATAGAGCAGTTAGTTATTTTAAAAATGAGGGAATAAAAGAAATAGCTTCAGATGTTTTAATTGATAATATTGATAGTCAAAATTTCCATAAGTCTATAGGTTTTGAAGAAATTGAAAGAGTAGTTTGTTACATAAAAAGAATCTAAGAAGGTAGTTATGAATTTAGAAAAGATAAAACAAATCCAATTAAATGATGGTAGCTTTGGTCCTTTTCATAGTATGAGTTATAATTCTACTTTTACAACCGAAAAAGTATTGAGAAGACTTATGTTTTTAGAAATTGATAAATCTAATGAGGTTTTATATAAGACTCTTAATTATGTAGAGGCTTGTCTTGATAGGAAAATAATTATTCCTGATAGAGTAGAAAAGGTAATTCAATGGGATAATTTTATTGATCTTATGTTTTCATCATGGTTAACTATTTTTGATTTTCCAAGTGAAAAGAAAGATTTGATCAAAGAAAAATGGGCAAATTTAATTACACAAAGTATTACTAATTTTGGCTTTGATTATGACTTATATAAAGACAATTATCAAAAAACATTTGGAAAACTTCAAGGCAAAAGAGTACTAGACCCAACAAATTTTTATGTCGTTACTTTAGTAAAGGATATGTTACCTATAGATAAAAGTAGTTTATATTTCGACTATATTCTAGAAAAAGGAATATATTATATTTATAGTGATAGCTTACTTATTAGGCCAAATGATTTTAATAGTAATAAAACTATGTATTATTTATATGCTTTGAAACTTGCTGCTACCTATAAAAAAGACTCGCTATTCTTAAAGGAAATTGAAAAATGGATATTAAGTTATCGAAGTCAAGATGGATATTGGCGTTTAAATAAAATAAACACAGACGGCATACTTTTTCCACAATCTGGTAGTTGGAGAAGTAAAATAAATAAATTAAATGATTTAAAAAAGTATCTAGAAAGTATTTTAAATTCTATTAGAAGTTAATTATTTTTTAACTGATAAGCACTATGCTTATCTTTTTTTATGACATATTAAATTTATTTGTTAATGATTTATTAAGTTTTGTAATTTATTTAATTTAAAAATGATATAATATAGTATATAGTATAAACTATTTTAGGAGAAAATAAATGGATTTAAAATTAAAAGAAATAAAAGATGCATTTTTACTACAACTATACGAAATATCAAAATTAAAAATGGTTGGTTATATTGCCTCCTTTATCCAAGGAGAAGATGCATTTTTACTTAGATTATACTTAAATAATGAGATGAATCCAAAACAATTAGCAGAAGAATTAGATATTACTAAAGGAAGAGTAACTGCGTTAATTAATTCATTAAAAAGAAAAAACTATATAAATATTAGTCCTAATAATTTGGATAAAAGAAGTATAATAATTAGTTTAAATGATAATGGCAAAAACTATTTGGAAGAAAAATTAGATGTTTCAAATAAATATTTTGATAATGTATTTACTGTTTTAGGTGAAGAAGATGCTACTAACTTATTAAATACAATTAAAAGAGTATTAATTAAAATTAAGGAGGCTAGCTTATGAAAAAGATTGTTGAATTTAGGGGAGTACATAAAAGTTATGAGATAGGTAGTCAAGTAATAAAGGCAAATAACGATGTTAATTTTGAAGTGTTAGACGGTGAATTATGTGTTATTGTTGGTCCAAGTGGAGCTGGCAAGACTACGATTCTAAATTTACTTGGTGGAATCGATACAGTAGATGAAGGGTCTATTATAGTTGCAGGAAAAGATATAAGTAAATTAAATAAAAAAGAATTAACATTATATCGTAGATATGATGTAGGATTTGTTTTTCAATTTTATAATCTTATGCCTCAACTTACTGCATTAGAGAATGTAGAACTAGCATCAGAAATTTGTAATGCTAAATCAAATGTTGTTGATGTATTAAAACAAGTAGGACTTGAATCTAGAATAAATAACTTTCCAGCCCAACTTTCAGGTGGCGAACAACAACGCGTTGCTATTGCAAGAGCCCTAGCAAAGGATCCAAAAATTTTATTATGTGATGAACCGACAGGAGCATTAGATATTGAAATCGGAAAACAAATTTTAACACTTCTTAAAGATACTGCAAAAATAAACAAAAAAACTGTAATAATAGTAACTCATAATTTAGCTATAACTGAAATCGCTGATAGAATAATTCAGGTGAGAAATGGGAAGGTAGTAAATATTGAAATTAACGAAAATCCAAAACCTGTATCCGAGGTCGATTGGTAATGAAAAATTATACAAAATATATTTTAAAAGATATTAAAGTATTATTACCGAAACTCCTTGCTATCACACTAATAGTAATTTTAGGTGTTGGATTTACTTTAGGTTTATTTACTGCTGCCCCAAATATGCGTTACAGCGTTGAGAGATTTTATAAAGATACTAATGTTGCTGATGCAATAATTCAAGGTATGCCTTTTGAAGAAGATCTACTTAATGAATTAAAAGGTAATGAACTAATAGACGATGTGTTTGCCTACTATTCTTTTGATGAAGATGTAGAGTTTAGAAATGGTAATCATCTAGCGCAAATAAATATTATTGATTTTAAAAAAGACATAAATATAAATAAATTAACTTTGATTGAAGGTAGATTCCCGAATCCAGATGCAGAAGATATTGAAGTTGTTATTGAAAGAAAACAACCATTTTTAATTGATGTACCTATGAATTATGAAACAACCTTTTTAGATAAAAAGGTTAAAGTAGTTGGTGTAGTTCATAGTCCATGGTATTTTGCTTTTGTAGAAGAAATAAGTTTAAGCAAACAAAGGCCAATTGAAATAATTCTCTATGCGGATAGAGCATTATTAAGTGAAGATCAGTATACAAATGTAGCAATAAAATTAAAAGATGCAAAAAATTATAATTTTTTTAGTAGTAAATATGAAGAGGTTATTGAAGGGAGTATTGAAAAATTAAAAGAAGTTTATCCTAACTTTTATTTTTCAACTCTTAAAACAAACCAAAGTTATGCAAAATACTCATCTGATGTAAAAATAGTAGAAGCAATAGCATTAATATTTCCATTATTTTTCATTTTAGTTACAATTCTTGTTTCTATAGCTTCAATGACAAAAATAGTTGAAGATCAAAGAAGGCAAATTGGAACATTAACTTCACTCGGTTATGGCAAATTTAAAATTATTTTTAAATATGTTTTGTATGCAGTTATTGCTTCAGCAGTAGGAACAGTTGTAGGTATTGCACTAGGAGTGTATTTCATTCCTGCTATTGTCTATAATGCATATAAAACGATATATAATCTACCAGAATTTACAATCCAGTATTATTTTGATTATACATCAGTTATTGCAGCTGTAATGATTGCATCAGTAGTCTTAGTTACAATAGGATCAATTAGTGCAAGACTAAAAGAAAAACCTACTGAATTATTAAGAGTTAAAACACCAAAACCGGGAAAGAAAATTTTACTAGAGCGAATTGGTTTTATTTGGAAAGGATTGAAATTCAAATATAAATCAACTTTTAGGAATATCTTTAGGTATAAAAGAAATTTATTTTTATCAATAATTGGTGTAATGGGAAGTACTGCGTTATTACTTGCAGGGTTTGGAATAAAAGATTCAGTTGATCTTGCAGGTAAGTATCAATATGAAGAAATGCTGAATTATAATATAGAAATAAGCGTTAATGAAAATAAACAAATATTAGAATTTAGAAACTACAAAAAACTTTATGTATCTGCAAATAATGCAGAATACAATAAAGATTATATCTCCGCTATTATTTTTTCAGATAACGAAAAAGCAAATGATTTTATTAAGTTTAAAAATGTTGATGGAACTGAATTTGAGTTTACTAGTGATTCTTTTGTAATTACAAAAAGTTTTGCAGATAAACACAATTTAAATGTTGGGGATGAAATAAAAGTAAACATTAATAATAAAGAATATGAATTAACAATAACTAATATCCAGGAATATTATTTTGGAAATTATATGTTTATTGGAACTGATTATATAAATGATGGTTTCAAGATTAACAAAATTTATATTAAAGATTCTTTGTCTGAACAAGAACAAAATGAGCTCAAAGAAAAGCTTAAAGAATATGAATTTATCTCCAAGGTTTCATTTAAGGATGATATGAAATATTCCTACTTAAAAACATCTGAAAGTATGAATAGTATAATTGTTGTTTTAGTTTTATCGGCTAGTGCACTGGCTATTATTATTTATTACAATTTAACAATTATAAACATTCATACAAGAAAAAGAGAAATTGCAACCTTAAAGGTTTTAGGTTATCAAGAAGTTGAAGTATCAGGCTATGTATTTAGAGAAATGTTTATTATTTCTATCTTTGCGATTATTTTAGGACTCTTACTGGGCAAAATTCTTCATAGTTTTATTATTAGTCAAATTGTCGTTGATGGTATACTATTAGTTAATAATATACGGGTATTTAGTTACCTATATTCAACTGTGCTGGCTTTTTCCTTCTTAGGTTTAGTATATCTATTAACTCTTCCAGAGACGAGAAGAATCGATATGGTGGAAGCATTGAAATCATATGAATAAAAAAAGTTCACTGTTTAGTGAACTTTTTTAACGCCAAAACTTTGGATGGCCTTGTTTGTCTGTAATGTTAAACTCGATTAGTTTTTTTAATAAATCAAAGTCAACTTCATCATCCTATTTTATTCTAAAAATAAAATCTGTTGTTTCATAGCCAGCTTCAATAAATCCTTTTTTAAATTTATCAATTGCAACTTTTTCTGGGGCAATACTAAAATGTTTCTTTGCAACACTGAAAGCTATAATAAAAGTACCTTCATTTATAAACATCGGTTGATTCCAACCAAATTTATATTCTAAGTTTGGAAAGGTTTGTATTATCCAATCAAACACTTTCTTCAATTTATCGCGATTAGCTTCGCTATCTATTTTTTCCAAAAAATCATTTAATGTATCCATAATTATCCTCACTTAAATTAGTTTATAGTTTATTATAAGTTAAATTCATAATAATTAAAAGTTATATACATTAATATTTGGAAAGTTTAGTATCTTATTCTTTTCAAATAATATAATTATGAAAAAAATTTTTATATTAATTTATCTTACTTTAACAATAATTTTTCTACTTGGACTTAATAATAAGGAAGAAATAGCAAATAAGTTAGAGACAGAAATTATTTCAACTTTGAATAATCTACAAAGTAATTTTATTCAAGATGTTAATATTACATATAGTTTTGAAGTTCAAGAAAGTAAAAGTTATTTAGCTTATGTTTTTACTTTTAGAGTAAAAGATGAAAGCAAGACTTTAAAGATTTTTAAAAAAGTGTATAATTTTGAAAAAGAAGCATCTAAAAAAGTGTATTTAAATAAAGAACTATTAGAAAGTGTTTATTTAGATTTATTAAATGAAAATTTGAGTAAATTCAACTTAACGTTAACAGTTTATGATTTAAATTTAATTGAATACATTATTCAAGATGAAGTGATCACATTTATTATTCCAAGAGAAGTAACTTTTAATATAGATCTTAAAATAAAGATTAATAATTTAGGAATTAGTTTTGAGAACGATTCTAATAAATCAAGTAAATTTGTCGCTTTAACATTCGATGATGGACCAAGTTCTCAAACTAAAGAAATTGTGGATTTATTAAATAAATATAAGATTAAAGCTACTTTTTTCGTTCTAGGTGAAAGAGTAAAAATATTTAGTGATGAAATTCTCTTTATTTATCAACACGGACATGAGATAGGGAATCATTCTTATTCACATCCAAATTTCAAATATTTGAATACAACTGATACAATTTATGAAATTGAAAAAACACAAGAAGTGATTTATGATATAACACAACATTATCCAAAACTTTTTAGATTTCCCTATGGTAGTTATAATAACCAAAATCTTAAATATATAAATCTTCCTTTAATTTTTTGGAATGTGGATTCACTCGATTGGTATTACAAAGAAAATGATCTTATAATAAATAATATCTTAAAAGATTTGAAGGATAAAAATGTAATCTTATTTCATGATGTAAATAACTATAAGAAGGATGCACTAATTTGGATAGTAGAATACTTAATTAAGGAGGGTTATGAATTTAAAACTGTAAGTGAATTATATGATTTAAGGCTCGAAAATTATATATCTGGAAAAAAATATTATTAAATGCTTCGAATTCGAAGCATTTTACACACATTGATGGAAATAATATGTTAAAATAAAGTACAAAAATAAAGGAGAAAAGAAATTATGGAAAATTTATTAGGTATACATCATGTCACTGCGATAACAAGTAGTGCAGAAAAAATTTATGACTTTTATACAAACATCTTAGGGATGCGTTTAGTTAAGAAAACTATTAATCAGGATGATATTCACACATATCATTTATTCTTTGCGGATGACGAAGGAAGTCCAGGAACAGATATAACATTCTTTGATTTTATTGGGATTCCAAAAAAAGTTGAAGGTGTTAATGAAATTTCAAGAACAGGCTTTAGAGTGCCAAATGATGCAGCTTTAGAATATTGGTTAAAGCGATTTGCAAAATATAATGTTACTCATGAAGAAATTAAAGAAATGTTTGGAAAGAAAGTATTATTCTTTGAAGACTTTGATGAACAAAAATATGCATTGTTTTCAGATGAAAATAATACAGGTGTAGAAAGTGGAATTCCTTGGAAGAAAGGACCTGTTCCAGATGAATTTGCAATTACTGGACTTGGACCAATATTCTTTAGAATAAATAATTTAGAATTGATGGATAAAGTTTTAGTTGATGGCTTATTTATGCGTAAGAGCGATGTTGAAGGTAATCACCATTTATATGAAATGGGTGAAGGTGGAAATGGTGCAAGTGTTATTTTAGAAGTAGTTGAAGGCGGACATCGTGGTATGCAAGGATACGGTGCAGTACACCACGTTGCATTTAGAGTTAGAGATGAAGAAGTATTAAGCGATTGGATTAAACATATCGGTATGCTGGGCATACCTCATTCAGGTCATGTAGATCGTTTCTACTTTAAATCATTATATACTAGAATGTATCCAGGAATTTTATTTGAGTTTGCAACAGATGGTCCAGGGTTTATTGATGATGAAGAAGATTATGAAATCTTAGGGGAAACTTTAGCTTTACCACCTAAGTTTAGACATCAACGTGAGTATATTGAAAAGCTTGTTCGCCCTATTGATACTGTAAGAAGTAATAAAGTATTTGAAAAAGAATATTTATAGGTGATTCTAAGTGGAAGATAGACTAAAAGCTTTAACAATACTTTTAAGAGCATCTAAAAGTGTAGAAAAAGTCATTAAAGATGATATTGCATCATACAATTTAAATCCATCAGAATTTGGCGTTTTAGAATACTTATACCATAAAGGTAATCAGCCAATGGCAAATTTATGTAAGAGACTTTTAATGGCTAATAGTAGCATGACGTATGTTGTAGATAATTTAGTTAAAGCAGGATTTGTAGAAAAATTAGAAAATATTAATGATAAGCGCAGTAATTTCGTAAAATTAACTAATAAGGGAGAAGAGTATATAAAAAGTATTTTCCCAAATCATGAAGAAAAGATTAATGAGATCTTTTCTCAACTAACAGAAGAAGAAATAAAAACTCTTTCTGAGTCTTTGAAGAAGATAGGTTATTATTCCGAAGAACTAGCAACAAGAAAGTAAAGAGATGATTATGAAATTTTTTGATCCAAATGAAAACACAAGACGTGAAAATTATAAACTATTAATAGGTAGTGTTATACCAAGACCAATCGCCTTTGTAACAACAATGTCAAACGATGGTGTAATTAATGCTGCACCATTTAGTTATTTCAATATTGTATCATCTGCACCCTCGATGATCAGTATTGGAGTATCTAGAGAGACAGAAGTCCCTAAAGATACAGCTAGAAACATTATGGAAGCAAAAGAATTTGTTGTTCATATAGTTGATGGAAATAATGTAGAAGAGGTAAATAAAACAGCAATTAGCCTACCGCATGAAGAAAGTGAACTCGCTTTAACAAACCTCACTTTAATTCCTAGTACAAAAATTAAAGTACCAGGAATAAAGGAGAGTAAAGTTAGATTTGAGGTTGTCTTAGAAAATGTTTTTGAGATAAAAGATAATGATACAGTGGTTACAGATTTAATTATTGGAAGAATTGTTGGTTTTCATATCTCAGAAGATATATTATTTGATGGGAAAATTGATCCTATTAAACTTGACCCAGTTGCAAGACTAGCAGGAGCAAATTACTCCAAATTAGGAGAAATATTTAGTATAAAGAGGCCAAAGTAATGATACATTTATATAAAAAAGGAACAAGTGAAAATACATTATTACTTCTCCACGGTACTGGTGGAGATGAAAATGACTTACTTGAAATTGGAAACTTAATTGATAGTGAGGCTAACATACTTAGCGTTAGAGGTAATGTAGTAGAAAGTGGTATGAATAGATACTTTAAAAGACTACGTCCAGGAGTATTTGATTTAGATGATTTAGAAAAAAGAACAGTAGAGCTTTATGAATTTATTAATGAAGCAAGTAAGAAGTATGAATTTGATAGAAATAAAGTAATTGCTGTAGGTTATTCTAATGGTGCAAACATCGCAGCAAGTATGCTTTTCTCTATTGAAAATGCAATTAAAGGTGCAATCTTACTTAGACCAATGGTACCAAGAAGGGATAAAGAATTAGTAAATAATAGAAACTCTAAAGTATTTATTGCTGCAGGGACACATGATAATATTTGTCCACCTGAAGAATCAAAAGAACTAGCATCTCTTTTAGAAGCTAGTGAAGCTGATGTAAAATTAGAGTGGATTAATGGAAATCATCGCCTAACTTATGAAGAATTTTTAATTATAAAAGATTGGTACAATAACAAGTTTTAAAAACAGACTCTTAAAGGATTATCTTTAAGAGTTTTTTAAGTGTATATATAGATATTATAAATATTATTGCCAATATATATAATTAGAAGAGTTAATTTATATAATAACATCACAAATTATCCTAATAAAAATTATGGGTTTACATTTTATTGGATGTTTTCCCACGTTTTTTTAAGAATAGGCATAAATTACTATTTATTTAAAATAGATAAGGAAAATTAAAAAAACCATTTGGGTGGTATGATACTCTTAAAGTAGATAGTGAATTAAAATGCTTGCCTCCGGTAGTATACCGAAAACAAGCATTAATCGCTTAAATATTTTTATTTTAATTACTGTCTACTTGACATGTATCAGTTCATTCTTCCAAATGGTTTTTATTATTCTTTAGTTAAGTAATTGTAAGCACTTAAAGCAGCAATTGCACCTGAGCCCATGGAAACAATAATTTGTTTGTATGGAGTTGTTGCACAATCACCTGCAGCAAATACTCCTGGAACATTTGTTTTTCCATAATTGTCAATTACAATTTCACCAAATCTATTACGTTCTACAAAACCTTCTAAAAATTGTGTTTGTGGTGTTAATCCTATTTGTACAAACACCCCATCAATGTTAACTTGTTTTTCTTCGTTTGTAGCTCTATCTACATATACTAAGCTGTTAACTTTGTTTTCACCTTTAATTTCTTTTACTTGTACATTTGTATAAACAGTAACATTTGGTAAGTTTTTAAGTGTGTTTTGTAACACTTCATCTGCTTTTAAGTTTTCCATAAACTCTAATACTGTTACATGAGAAGAAGTACCTGCTAAGTCAATTGCAGCTTCGATACCGGAGTTTCCGCCACCTACAACTGCGACTGGTTTACCTGCAAAGAGCGGTCCATCACAATGTTGACAGTATGCAACACCTTTGTTTCTAAACTCTGCTTCTCCAGGTACGCCAAGCTTACGCCAATCTGCACCTGTTGCAACAATAATTGTTTTTGTTTTTACTATTGTATTATTTGTAAGAGTTAATTCGAATAAATCATCAGTCTTTGTAACTTTATCGACTTTAGTTCCTTTGATAATAGTAACACCATTATATTTCATGTTATTTTCTAATGTGTTTGCTAGACTACTTCCATCAGTTTTACCTACACTTATTAAGTTTTCAATACCTTGAGTATCTAATACTTGCCCACCGATGCGTTCTGCAACAACACCAGTTTTTACACCTTTTCTAGCTGAGTAGATTGCTGCACTTGCTCCAGCTGGACCACCACCGATAATTAATACATCGAAAGGTTCAGTTACATCAACTGTAGTATCCTTACCAAGTTTTTCTAAGATTTCTTCAATACTAATTCTTCCGCTACTGAAAAACTCATCGTTTAAAAATACAGTTGGCACAGCAAATACATCTTTTTCTTCAGCTTCTTCAGTAAACACTGCCCCATCAACCATTGTGTGGCTAATGTTTGGATTTAATACACTCATCATATTAAGTGCTTGAACTACATCTGGACAGTTTTGACAAGTTAAACTAATGTAGGATGTAAAATGAAGTTTGCCTTCAATACTTTGGATTTGTTTGATTATTTCTGGTTCTAGTTTTGGTGTTCTACCACCAACTTGTAATAATGCAAGAACTAAGGAATTGAATTCATGACCGGTAGGTATTCCTGCAAATTCTACGCCAAATTCCTTGTTTTTTTGGTTAATCTTAAAGCTAGGAGTTCTAGATAGAACTCCCGCTTTAAGTGTTATTTTCGGTGTTAGGGATGCTACATCATTAAGAAACTCTTGCATTTCTTTAGATTTTTCATCATCACCAACACTTACAATAATTTCTAAGTCGTTATCTAGTAATTTAAGATATTCAGCTAATTGACTTTTAATTGTGCTATCTAACATAATTCCTCTTAAATCTTACCTACTAAGTCAAGATTTGGTTTTAATGTTTCAGCGCCTTCTTTCCATTTTGCAGGACATACTTCACCTGGATTAGCTCTTACATATTGTGCTGCTTTAATCTTTGGAATTAATTGACTAGCATCTCTTCCAATTCCATCAGCATTAATTTCAATTGCTTGGATCACACCGTCTGGGTCAATAATAAATGTTCCTCTTTGTGCTAAACCAGCTTCTTCATCTAATACACCAAAATTTCTAGAAATAGTATGACTTGGATCACCAATCATAGTATACTCAATTTTACCAATTGCTGGTGATGTGTCATGCCAAGCTTTGTGTGTGAAGTGAGTATCTGTAGATACTGAGTAAACTTCAACACCTAGAGCTTGTAAGTTTTTGTACTCATTTTGTAAGTCTTCTAATTCTGTAGGACATACAAACGTAAAGTCAGCAGGGTAGAAGCATACAACACTCCATTTACCCTTTAGGTCTTCATCCGTTACAGTGATGAATTTTCCTTGGCGATAAGCTTGCGCCGTGAATGGTTGAATAACAGTTCCAACTAATGACATAAAAAAATCCTCCTATCTGTTATTTAAATAACTAAAATTCCTCCGAAAAGGAATTTACATGTCTTATATATTATAAGTTTTATTCAATAAATTATCAATTAAAATGCAATATTGAATATTATGCTTTTCCAATTGACAAATCCCTAAATACTAGTTTATAATATAATTAATGAAACAATCAATGCATAAAAGATTTTTATTTCCTTACAATAATATTAAAGGAGGAAATAATTATGCATCATGAGAAAGATTTAGAATTTTTAGATCAAGCTAATAACGAAAAACAAAAGTTTGAAGAAGAAAATTTACACGATGAAGTAAGGCTTAATCCAAATAAGAATAAAGAAGAAATTAATGGTGTAAGTAAGAAAAATCAATTAAGGTAATGAATGGGGTGAAAGAAGAGTGAAGAAGATTATCGCGAAAAGAAGTAATAAGTTTCATTTGTTTTTATTATTAATTATTGCATTTATAATTATTGAAGGTTATGATATTATTACACTAATTAATAATGATGCAAATGGGTGGCAAAAAGAAATAATTAAATTTCTATTAACTTTTGCATTTTTTGTTTTTTTATACTATAAACTTCTAAGTATACCAAAAAATATTATAGTATTAGAAAATGATATTTTATTAATTTATAAACACCGCTTTGAAGAAATTAGAATTCCAATAAATGATATTCTATCTATTTCAAACAAAGTAGATAGTAAAAAGAAAAGTAGTACTTTAGTAATTAATACTAAAGATAGAGGGATACGAATTTATGGGATTGGAAATTTAAAAGCAGTAATGGACGAGTTAAATCAATTATTAAAGGAGAAGCATGATGCAAATTAAACCATATATAAGAAAGCCGTTTTATTATGAAACAGATCAAATGCAAGTAGTTCATCATTCAAATTATATTCGTTGGTTTGAAGAAGCTAGGCTCTATTTTCTTGATCAAATCGGCTTTCCATATGAAAAAATAGAAGAGATGGGAATCTTAATACCAGTCTTAAGTGTTACATCTAACTTTCATGAATTTGCAAAGTATGGTGAGGAAGTTAGAATTGAAATTGCAATTACTCATTTTAATGGTGTAAGAATGAATATTGATTATAATATTTATAATAATAAAACTAATAAATTAATAAATACAGGCTCATCAAGTCATTGCTTTTTAGATAAAGAATATAAAGTTGTTAGGCTAAAAAAATATTTACCAGATTTGTATGAAGCCTTGCTTAAACATTTAAAAAAATAAGCTGAGTTACCAACTCAGCTTAAATTTTTTATATATCAAATTTTAAAGAATCTAAATAATCCATATCCGCTTTATCTATTTTAAAATCAACATCAAAGTTTTGCTTGATATATTCTTCATGAACTGATTTAGGAAGAGGTAAAACATCTTTTTCAAGGCAATATCTAATTGCTATTTGAGGAAGAGTTTTGTTATATTTTTTTGCGATTTCCTCAATTTCTTCATTTCCTAAAAGTTTACCAGTTGCTAGCGGTGAATATGCTTCAACTAAAATATGATTTTCTTTACAAAATTCTACCAACTCATCTTGTGTATATCCGATGAAGTAACGGATTTGGTTTACTGTTGGCATAATCTCAACATTATCCATTAAGTTTTCTAAATCACTAATTTTGAAGTTTGAAACACCTAATGATTTTACTAACCCTTTTTTATAAAATTCTTCCATTGCTTTCCAAACTTGGATGTTTTCTTCATTATAAGTTTTTTCACTATGTCTTTGATCCCAAGGTTTTGGATGGTGAATTAAAAGTAAGTCAATGTATTGTAAATTAAGCAGTTCTAAAGATTTTTTAATTATCTCTTTTGTTTCCTCATAACTTTTCACTGCTGCAGGAACTTTTGTAGTTATGAAAACTTCACTGCGGTCAAGTTTTGATTCTCGAACTGCAATACCAACACTTTCTTCATTTCTATAAGCTGCTGCAGTATCGATATGACGATAGTTATGTCTTAATGCATATTTTACGCTGTTAATGCATTCTTCACCATCTGGGATTTGCCATGTACCAAAACCGATTTTTGGAATTTTAACGCCATTCCTTAAAACGAAATAATCATTTTTCATATAATGACCTCCTCAGTTAATTCTATTATACATTTATATTTATTATTTAGTCAAATAATTTAAGTGAATATAGGAATAATAATTATTGACTTACTTTTCTAAAATACATTCCTTGAACTTAAATTTTACTTAATATATAATTAGTTAATAAGTATAAAGGAGAAGTTCTATGGAAAACCAATATAAGTATACTTGTACAATAGAGTTAGAAGGCGATATAAATAAAGCATATAATGCTTATTTAGATAAATACAGTTATGTAAAGTGGAATGAAGGCTTATTAGAAGTTGAAATAACTGATGAAAATAATTATTCATTAATTTTTGAGTTTGGAACTCAAAAAATGAAGATGGATGTAAAAGTGTTAGAAAAAGAAGAACCAAACTATGCAAAAATGGTTTATGAAGTTCCTGGAACTTGGAATTTGTGTGTCAACAAATTTAAACAAGTAAATGGAAAAATTGAATGGACGATGGATGTTGAGTTTAGATTTACAGAACCACAACATTTATTGATTGATTCATTTATTCGAAGAACATATTTAGGAATGTATACATTTAAAAATTATTTTGAAAATTTATAAAAAATTAGAACCAATTTGTATTGGTTCTTTTTTTTAGGGAAAAATAACATAAAACAGGGAATAATAAAACATATGGAAAAATTAGAGATCATAGAAAATAATTTAAATGTAGATGATTTTATCAATTTAAGAAAAACTGGACCATTTATAGAATATGAAAAAGAAGATGTAGAAATCGCACTGAAAAACAATTTATATAGTGTTTCTGTTTATAAAGATAATCAAGTAATTGGAATCGTAAGAATTGTAGGTGATGGTAGAATTTGTTTTTTTATTAAAGATTTAGTTGTGCATCCTGATTATAAAGGCAAGAAAATAGGCGCACTTTTAATGAAATACATTTTTAAATATATAGAGGAAAATGCCTGTTATAATGCTTATATCGGATTGATGGCAACTGTAAATACAGAAGGATTTTATGAAAAATTTGGTTTTATTAGAAGACCGAATGAAAATCACGGTGCTGGGATGATAATGTATTATAAGGGAGTGAATAACAAGTGAAGAAAATTGTTGTATTCGGTAGTATAAATACTGACTTAGCAATAACTGCTCCCTATTTCCCTACAAAAGGTGAAACCTTAAAAGGTGGAAACTTCTCAATTAGCCAAGGTGGTAAAGGAGCAAATCAAGCTGTAGCTGCAAGTCGTCTAGGAGCGAAAGTTGATTTTATAGGTTGTGTAGGTAATGATCCTTTTGGGAAAAAAGCTTTAGAAGCTTTTAAATGTGAAAACATCAACACAAAATATATAAGGACTGTTGATGGTATTCCCAGTGCTGTTGCAGTAATTATTAAAGTTAACAATGATAATCGAATCATACTTGATTTAGGTGCGAACGAACTTCTTTGTGCTGAGGATTTAAATAATTATAAGTTAAATCAGATTGTAAAAGATTCAATATTTATTACTCAACTAGAAAATAAACAAGAAGAGATAATGAAAGCTATTAAACTGGCAAAGGCATCATATATGTCTACAATTTTCAATCCTGCACCAGCAAGTATATTGCCTGATGAAATCTATCAGTATGTTGATTATTTAGTAATAAATCAAACTGAAGCCAAAATTTTAACAGGTATATATCCATTAACAATGGATGATGCAAAAAATATTTATAGCATTTTAAAAGCAAAAGGACTAAATAATCTCATACTAACTTTGGGTGTGCTAGGTAGTGTTGTAATTACAAGAAGTGAGATTAATAAGATTGAATCAGTTGAAGTTAGGGCAATTGATACAACTGGTGCTGGCGATGCTTATATTGGTGCACTTGCTTATTCACTTGCAAATGGCGAAGATTTGGTTAGTGCTTGTAATTTTGCAAGTATAGTAGCTTCTATTAGTGTTACCAAAATGGGAGCACAAGACTCTCTACCAACAATGGATGAAGTAAATTGTTTTAAAAGGAGCATAGAAAATGGAAAATAGACGTTCAATAATTATTGATACTGATCCCGGCATAGATGATGCAGTTGCGATAGCGATGTGTTTGTTTAGTGATAAACTAAAAATCGAACTAATCACGACTGTTGCTGGGAATGTAGATATAGATAAAACAACAGATAATATTTTAAAACTTTTAAAGTTTTATAAAAAAGATATAAAGGTTGCAAAAGGAAGTAGTGTGCCATTAATCAAAAAACCAATCCATGCAAAAAATGTCCATGGAGAAAGTGGGATGGATGGTTATGATTTTGGTGAAGTCGACTATAGTCCATTATTAAGTGAAAATGCTGTAGAAGCAATGTATAAAAAGATAATGGAAATAAATAATAAGATTACAATCCTTGCAATTGGCCCATTAACTAACGTTGCATTATTATTAAAAGTCTATCCAGAAGTTAAAGAAAAAATCGAAGAAATAGTTTTGATGGGTGGATCTTTAAGTCGTGGAAATATGGGAGTACTTAGTGAGTTTAATATTCATTGCGACCCGGACGCAGCCAAAATTGTCTTTAATAGTGGTGTGAATTTAGCAATCGCACCATTAGATGTAGGTTTAAAAGCTTTAGTATTCCCAGAAGATAGTGCAAAAATAAAAGCAATGAATAAAAGTGGTGAAATGATTTATTCACTTTTTAAACACTATCGTAGCTTTGGGCTAAGAAATGGTTTAAAGATGTATGATAGTTGTGCAGTTGCTTATTTATTAAAACCTGAAATGTTTGAGATTGTTGATACATTTGTAGATGTAGAAATATGTGGTGAATATGCAGTGGGTGCAACAATCATAGACTTAAAAAATTATTTGAAACGGGAGGCCAATGCGAGAGTATGTATCGATATAAATCAAGAAATGTTTAAGGATTGGTTATTAGAATCCCTAAATAAATGCAATATAGATTAAATATGGAGGAATTATGGACGTTTTAATGTATATAGTTGCAATACTTGCAATTGGCTTAGTAATTTATATGTTAATTAGAAAAGCGGATATTAAAATTACGCTCTTTGGTACAGGTATTATATTATTGTATATTGCCTTACTAATGGGACGGGGCTTTGAAGATAAAAATATTTTAAATCCCCTCCACAATGTAATTGATGCATTTAAATCGATTTTACCAAGAGCTGGTTTTATTATTTTGATTTTAGGTGGCTATACTTCTTATATGAGTGCCATTGGTGCTAATGAAGTTACAGTATATGCCTTAACAAAACCCCTTAAAGGAATTAAATCGCAATACTTTTTAGTTCCTGTTGTATTCTTACTTGGTAACTTATTATCGTTAGTTGTTCCAAGTGCTTCTAACCTTGCAATAATCTTGCTTGCAACATTATATCCTGTACTAAAAAAATCAGGAATGTCTACCCTAACTGCAGCTGCTGTTATCGCAACAACTGCAACAGTTATGCCAACACCACTTGGTGGTGATAACGTTGCAATAGCACAAGAACTTGCAAAATATCCAGAATTTAGTGGCCTAACTACAGCTGAATATGTATTTAGATATCATGCTATTATCTCAATTCCAACACTCTTAGTTATGGCAATTGTTCATTATTTCTGGCAAAAATACTCAGACAAGCGTGATGCAGCTCGTGGAATCAAAGCAGCAGAAGTAGAGATTGATACATCTAAAGCAGTTGAAATTGAAGGATCAACTCTTTATAAAACTATTTATGCAATTCTACCAATTTTCCCAATTATTTTACTATTAGTATTTTATTTAATTTCTTCAGTATCAAATTTAGAAATCTCTTTATCAGTAGAAATGGCAGTTATTATTTCTTTCATTTTAGCTTTTATAGTTGAAATGATTAGAAATAGAAATGGGAAAAAAGTTATGGATGGAACAGAAAAGTTCTTTACAGGAATGGGTAAATCATTTGGAATTGTTGCTTTACTTGTAGCTGCAACAGTATTCGTAAATGGTTTAAAAGCAATAGGAATTATTAATGCACTTCAAAGTGCGATGCAAAATATGAAATCAACTGGATTCATCTTACCGTTAATATTAATTTTATTAACTGCATTAATAGTTATCTTAAGTGGTAGCGGAACAGCACTGTTCTACGCAATGGTTCCATTAATGTATGGACTTGCAACAGCTGCAGGTATAAGTGCACTTGCAGTAACGGTTCCTATGGGTCTTGCAGGAAACTTATTAAGAGCAGTATCTCCTGTTTCAGCAGTAGTAGTTATTGTTGCCGGTGCAACCAAACAAAATCCGCTACGAATTGTAAGAAGAACAGCAATTCCGATGATAGCTGGTGTAATCTTTATGTTTATATTATCGATGTTAGTTTTCTTATAATATATTAGATATTGAAAAATACCCGTTCAGGGTATTTTTTGTTGTTTGTATTAAATGGAATAAATAGGCAATATTATTATTGTATAAAATAATTTTAATTCTATTTGAATATACTTGTACTAAGAAGGACAAATTTGCAAGAAAGGAATAGCGTATGATATTACTATTTAATTCAATCATAATTATTATATTTTTAGCCTATATATTAAATAGTTACTTTTTATCAATAAAAGAAAATATTATAAAACTTATTTCCTTTCTAATAAAAGTTAGTTTGTCTTTGTTTATAGCTTTTATATTAGCACCAAAACTAACAGTATTAAAGATATCAAGCGAGAGTTACAGGTTTATTATTAATGAAAGGAAAATTAAAAACTTTCTTGATTTAATTAAAGTTATATTAATAAAAAACTTTCCAGAAATCGAGCCTATAATTATAGAAAGAACTGAAGCAATTGCACTTTTAGAAGCCATTTGTACAATGCTTATTAGAATAGTATTAGTAATAATATGTTTTCTATTTTTAAGTTTGATTATGAAAATAATATTTTGGCTATTAAAAAAGTATAATATTATTCGCATAAATTACTTAGCTAAAAGCAAATTAAAAGGATTAGGATTTGGATTTATTCAAGGAATTATAATGATTTTTATTATTTCAATTCCTTTTGCAGGGCTTTCAACTTTAACAAATGAATTAATAAAATTCGAAGATATAAGCACAAATAGTAATGAGATTACCTTTTTAAAAGACTATAGAAAAACAATTACGGGAAGGATTTTCAAGTTTATAAATATAAATAATAAGTCTTTAGATGTTCATTATTTTGATCAAGTTTTTGTAGTTCGCTATAATGATGAAGATATTTACTTAAGTGAAGAAGTGAGTAACTATATTGAATTACTTACATATATAAAGGAAAACAATCTAAATATCGAATTAGAAAATCTAGAAATGGAAGCGCTAGATGAGCTGATTTTTAGACTGAAAACCATAAAAACTCTTAATATTACTACGCCTATATTAATCGATTATTTCCTACTTAATTATTATGAATTAAAGCTATCAAGCAATTTATATCAAGTAGATTTTTATAATGATGTTACATTCCTTGGTGAGTTAGTTAAAACTTTAATCGAAAATGATAAATTTAATTATTTAGAATTTGAGACAATTGATACACTACTTGTAATAGATTTACTAAATATATTCTCAAAACTTGATTCAATTGATAAATTAAGTAATGATATTACTTATCAACTTACAAGCAATAAATTTTTGCTTAATTATTTTGATTATAGAGTGGTTAGTAATTTAAAGCTTAATAATGTAAATTATAAAAAAGAAGTTACCTTATTAAAGCAAATTTTAGAAAATATTTATTCACAAAAATTTGATAGCGAAAAACTAGCTAGTTTTGCTTATGAATCTGATATTGTTTCAAGTAACCAAAGATTAATTCTAGAATTAATTATTTGGGAAATGTTTTATGAATATCGAAATGACATTATTAGATATAGTTTAGAGTATGAAGATTACTTAAGTGTTGTAAGGATCGCAAAAGCTTATGTTGATAATGGTTATTTAGAGCCATATTTTCGACTTGCAAAACTATATGATGCAGAAACTGTTGAGATCTTAATTGATGCAATATATGCATCTAATTTCTTTAGAAATAATTTAGATTTTATTATAGATATGTTTTTAAGCGAATCGATTTTTAAATTTGATTTTAAGATTGTTGTCCCTAGTGTTGTAAAGGAAAATATTGAAGTTGGGAAGGGGGAATTAAGAAGTTTGATAAGATTATTTCAAATATTAAATTATGGTATAACACAAGCAACTTTAGAAAAGCATTTAGATGAATTGTGTGATATTTTTGAAAATTCAATAATAATAAGAGATTACTTTCATGAGATTTTAGAAACATTAATTAATAAATATAATCCGACAGACTATAAAATTTATATTAAAAAAATTGATTATAATACACCTGATGGAAGAATGGAATATTCAAAGTTAATAGATATCTTTAGAATGCTTGTACAAAAAAGAGTATTAGACGACCCAACAGTATTACTAAAACTAACTAAAGAAGAGATTGATTATATATTAACTTCAAGTGTAATCGAAGAAGCATGTATAAATTTATTAATTGATTTAGGAAAAGCTGATGATAATCCGCTTGTAGTAACAATACCTAATGGCCATGAAGACTGGTATCCATCAAGTAGAGGCGAAGGGGAACTTAGATATTTCATTAACGCAATTAAAATTATTTTTAAAAATGTAGAAAGAATAGAAGATATTGAGTTTACACCAGAATTAATTTTAAAAATTAGTGATGGTACAATTGATACTAACGGTGATGGTGTAGTTGATGAATTTGATGAAAATGAACTTTATGAGATTATGAAATCAAAAATTATTAGTGATACGATTATAAAGTTTATATATGATTATTTTAAAGATCATTATAAATAAAAAAATAAGCTCTATAAACGAGCTTATTTTTGATTTTTATCTAAGAAAATTCCTGATCTAAGTAGCCTCATAATTTGATCAGTATAAAAGTCGAAGTCTTTGTCTGAAAGTTTAATTTTATTATTCTTTTTAAAGATAACTTGTAAACCGACAAAGTTAGCAATTCCCATTAGAATGTAAGCTAAAGTTTCTAAATCAATTTCTTCAAGTTCGGTTTTCGCTGCTTCAAGACCTAAGATATATCTTTGTGCAAACTGTTCATAGTAATCTTGGAAAATTTCCCGATTGATGAAGAGGGATTCCCAAATTATATTATATGATAATGGGTCCTCATAGGCGAACTTGATAAAGGCTTTAATTCCTTCACGTTCCATTTCATATCTTGTTTTACAATCTTCCGTAGCTTTTCTCAAGTGCTCACGGATTTTAGTTTTATATTCTGCTAGGATGTATTTATATAAACTTAATTTATCATCGAAATAAATATAAAAAGTACCTGTAGCAATATTAGACTTTTCAATTATTGTATTAATTGAAGTTGTAAGGTATCCCTGCTCAGCGAATAACTTCTTTGCAGTTTCAATAATTCTAGTAAATGTTTTATTCCCATGTTTTGTAATTGGTGGACGATAATTCTGTTGCATACTAAACTCCTTATAAAAATTATTTATGAAAGTAATGAAAACGCTTGACTCCAATAATTGGAAGTGTTATAATAGCATCGGTAGAACCTGAATAATTATTCAGGTTAAGGGTTTTCATTATTTTTTATAGTTACTATTATCATATAATTTTATAATTGAAAATTCAAGTATTATATTATGAATACAATTAGCTAATTAGATAAATAATGCATTATTTAAAACTAAAGAAAGGATTTAAAAAATGAAAAAAGTTTTCGTTATCGATGGAAAAAGAAGTCCGATAGGTTCATTTTTAGGCTCATTAAAAGACGTTCATCCATCAGATTTAGGTGCAACAGTACTTAGTGGGATCTTAGAACAAAACTCTAATATTCCAAAAGAAAAAATTGATGAAGTTATTGTTGGTAATATTTTACCTGCAGGTCTTGGTCAAGGTCTTGCAAGACAAATTTCTATTAAAGCGGGCTTACCAGTAACTGTTCCTGCATACTCACTAAATATGGTTTGTGGGAGTGGGATGAAATCTGTTATGAATGCATATGGTTATATCCAAGCAGGTATTCACAATTTAGTAGTTGCTGGTGGAGTTGAATCTATGAGTAATGCACCATACCTAGTTGATGGAAAGGTAAGAAGTGGTGTTAAATTCGGAGAAATGAAGTTAGTTGATCATATGCTTCATGATGCCCTAACAGATGCATTCAATAATTATCATATGGGAATAACAGCTGAGAATGTTGCAGAGCGTTATGAAATTAGTCGCGCTATGCAAGATGAACTTTCAATTGATTCACAAAAGAAAGCAATTGAAGCAGTTGATTCAGGTAAGTTTAAAGATGAGATTATTCCTATAACTATTAAAACTAGAAAAGGTGATGTTGTAGTTGATACAGATGAGTATCCAAATCGTACTACTAATTTAGAAAAACTTGCTAGTTTACGTCCTGCTTTCAAAAAGGATGGATTAGTAACTGCTGGGAACTCAAGTGGAATTAATGATGGAGCATCATTTATGATACTTGCTAATGAAGAGATAGTAAATGAACATAAACTAACTCCTAAAGCTGAAGTGATTGGAATCGGTCAAGGTGGAGTAGATCCTGAAGTTATGGGCTTAGGACCTGTTCCAGCTATTAGAGCTGCACTAAACATGGCTGGATTGACGCTTGCTGATATAGATTTACTTGAACTTAATGAAGCATTTGCTGCCCAAGCATTAGGGGTTGTAAAAGAGTTAAGTGCAGAGCATAACTTATCTATTGATGCAATTTTAGAAAAGACTAACTTAAATGGTGGTGCGATTGCATTAGGTCATCCTGTTGGAGCTAGTGGAAATAGAATTATCGTAACCTTATTACATGAAATGATTAAAAGAAAAGCTAAATACGGTCTTGCAAGTCTATGCATCGGTGGTGGCATGGGAACTGCAGTAATTTTAAAATTAATTTAGGAGGATATAATGAAATTAAACGGAAGAGTCGCAATTGTTACAGGCGGTGCAAAAGGAATCGGAATGGAAACATGCAAATTATTTGCTTCAGAAGGAGCTAAAGTAATTGCAGTTGACTTAGGAGATTTAGAATATACACACGAGAATGTTGAAGGATATAAATTAAATGTTACTGATGTAGAAGGAATTGAAAAGTTCAAAGATTATGTATTAGAAAAGTATGGTAAAGTTGACATTCTAGTAAACAATGCAGGAATTACAAGAGATGCAATGACTAGAAAAATGACTGATGAAATGTGGAATCTTGTAATTGATATTAATCTTAAAGGCGTCTTTAATATGGTTAGAGTATTTGGACCATTAATGGAAGAAGCTGGATGCGGAAGTATTATTAACATTTCTTCAGTTGTTGGTGAATACGGAAATATCGGACAAGCAAACTATGCTGCAACTAAAGCAGGTGTTATTGGCTTAACTAAAACTTGGGCAAAAGAATTTGCAAGAAAAGGGGCAAATGTTCGTTGCAATGCTATTGCTCCTGGATATGTTATGACTGATATTTTAAAAACAGTTCCTGAAGATTTATTAGAAAAATTTAGAGGAATGACAATGTTAAAACGTTTAGGGGAACCAATTGAAATCGCAAAGGCAGCACTATTTTTAGCTAGCGATGATTCAAGTTATGTAACTGCTCATGTGTTAAGTGTAAACGGCGGAATGAGATTATAAAAAATACTTTGTGAGGTTTAATTAATGAAAGATGTAAATGTTGGAATTGTAGGTATGGGTATTTACATTCCTGAAAATAGAATGACTGCAAAAGAAATTAGTGAAGCAACTAATGGTTATTGGACAGAAGAAGCAGTTATCGAAAAGTTAGGGATTGTTGAAAAAGCAATACCTGGTGAAGATGATGGAACTCAAGAAATGGGAGCTAGAGCTGCACTTGACTGTTTGAATAACACAGGTGTTGATCCTCTAGATATAGATGTTATTTTATGTATAGGCGAAGAATATAAAGAATATCCACTAACAACATCTGCACTATATATCCAAGATAGAATTGGTGCGAAAAATGCTTGGGGAATTGATGTTCAAAATCGTTGTTGTACAACAGTGAGCGCAATCAAAATGGCAAAGGATATGTTAGTTGCTGATGATGAAATTGATACTATCTTAATAGCAGGTGGATATAGAAATGGTGATTTTGTTGACTTCACTGATAAACATATGTCAATGATGTATGATCTTGGTGCAGGTGGAGCAGCAATTCTTCTAAAGAAAAACTACGGTAAAAACTTGGTTTTAGGTTCACATATTATTGGCGATGGCAGTTTAAGTCGTGCAGCTGGTGTTGAGATTGGTGGTATTTGTAATCCAATCACTAAAGACAATTTAGAAGAAGCAGCAAAGTCATTAAGACTTATGGACCCAGTTCGTATGAAAGAAAGATTAAATGAAGTATCAATGCAAAACTGGTATAAATGTATTGATGAATCATTAAGAAAAAGTGGCTATACTAGGGAAGATTTAGGTTATTTATCAATATTACATATGAAACGCTCAGCCCATGTACAAGTGCTTAAAGATTTAGGCTTAACAGAAGACCAATCTATTTACTTAGAAAAATATGGTCATATTGGTCAAATCGATCAAATCTTAAGTTTAAAACTTGCACTTGATGAAGGTAAAGTTACTGATGGTACAGTAGTATGTATGTTAGCTGCTGGAATTGGTTATGTTTGGGCTGCGAATATTATAAGGTGGGGCTAATATGTCAATCGAAACCCTAATCCAAATATTAATCGACTCATTACAATATATTAGTATTTTATCATTAGTTACTATGGGGATAGTACTAATCTTCAAAACTAGTTTCACTACAAACTTTGCTCAAGGATCAATCTCTACTTTTGGTGCATTCACCACAACGATCCTTGCGACTAACTTAAATATCCCGTTAGTCATTTCTATTTTAATTGGTGTTGCAAGCGGTTTCGTAATTGGAGTCTTAATCGATATTTTACTATTTAGACGAGCAAAGTATGTAACATTTGTGGGTAAACAAATAATTACAATGGGGCTTGTATTTGTAATTACAGGACTTATTCCAATAATTTTTGGAGTAATTCCAATCCCTGCAAAAAGATTTGCCAACGGTACTGACTCTTTTACTCTATTTAATTCTACTTTTTCTATAACAAATCATGCAAAAGTGTCGATCATAATAACTCTCCTCATTTTAGGATTACTCTTTGTTGCATTAAGGTTTACTAAATGGGGTTTAGGAGTCAGAGCTACCGCTGCAAACGAAACAGTAGCTGGGATGATGGGGATTAATACAAGAATGATATCTGCATTAAGTTGGGGAATTGCTGGTGGCTTAGGCGCCATTGCAGCAATAATGTATGCGCCTCTCACACAAATCAATCCATCACTAATGATATCAGATCAAGTAAATGGATTTTTAGCAAGCATCTTAGGGGGATTCGGGACATTTTTTGGACCAATTGTAGGTGTAATTATTATTGAACTTGCTTCATCCTTATTTACATATATAAATTCCATTTGGGCTAATGTTTTTGTATATTTACTAATTTTAATAATTATTTTAATTAAGCCAATGGGGTTATTTGGAAAAAGGATTGCAAAGAAGGTATAAATATGATTAATGATTATCGTGTAAGTTTAAAGAAGACAAGAAAACAACAATTAGACGCAATAACAAAAAATCCTTATTTTAATTTTTTATTATTTAGTTTTATTATTTTACTACTTGTCTTTGTAAATTTTGCAACTGGTGCAATTAGTTCTAATAGAACTATTGGAATGATTATTATTTATTCAATTGTTGGTTTAGGTTTTTCCTTGCTTTTAGGTTATGCAGGACTTGCCTCACTTGGAACCGCAGGGTTTATGGGGCTTGGAGCTTATATTTTTGGTACTTTAGTTCAAAGTGTAAATTTACCGTTTAGTTTATCTTTAATTATTGCACTTTTAGTAGCCGTTGTAATTGGGATTATAGTAGGATTTATTTCATTAAGAATTGAAGGAATGTATCTAGCAATTATAACTTTAGGACTTTCTGAGATCTTAGTAGAGTTATTTAAGAGTTTAGATACAATTACTGGTGGACCAAACGGCTTACAAATTCGTTTTCCAAAACTTTTCAACTTTTCAATTATTGGCCTTTTTGATGGCTTTAGTTTTAATCGAGAAACTGTTCTAATATTTTTAATAGTTGTTATCTTTATTTTGATGATAATAACACTTAATATAATAAACAGCCCAATCGGAAGAGCAATGCTTGCGATGAAGAACAGTGAATCTGCTGCCCAGTCACTTGGGATAAGCCTACTAAAATTTAGATTACTAGCTTTTGTTATTGCAATCATTTTTGCAACCATCGGCGGAGTACTATATATGACATATTTTAGGAATTCTTATCCACAAACTTGGAGTTTATCTTTATCTTTAAGTATTCTTGCAGCAGTAATCTTGGGTGGGTCTAAATCTATCTGGGGGATTATCTCAGGTAGTGCTGTAATCTTTGGACTTGATGCCTTTGTATTACAAAAAATAAAGTTCTTTACTGACAATCCTGGTTCAAGCATGATTTTTAATGGCTTACTTATTATCATTATCGTAATGTTTTATCCAGGTGGACTAACAAGATTATTTTATGATATTAAGGGCTGGATTAAAAAACTAATTAGGAAGCGTAGAGTGTACTTGTATGGCGAAGATTAAAAATCAGCGTAGCAATATTTTATTTAAAATTGAAAATCTTAAATACGCAATCGAAGTAGAACAAAGTTTCCAAGAACAACTAAAAAAAGAAAAAATAGAAAAGTTTGAAAAGTTAAAAGCAAAAAGAGAACTAAAACGAAAACAAGCCCTATTTAACCATGAACTAAAAGCATATGGTAAGGAAGAATACTACAAATTAGAAAAAGAAGCAAAGATTAATAAATTTTTAGAAAAACATGAACTAGAAGTAAGACGAGAAAAACAAAAATATTTAAGAAGTTTAAAGAAAAGTAAGAATTCTGAGTTTACTACTAAAACTTATGAGGAAAAATTAACAGCATTAGCAAATAAGAAAACAAAGTTTATTAAAGAAACTGAAAGTATTTATCAAGAATTAATTAAAAATAATCCAGCTGATGCTAGTTATGAAAAAGTTTATTTAGATCTAGTTAATAAAGCTAATTTAGATTTTGAAAATTATTTGAATAACTTAAATAATAAATTAGATCAAAAATTAGAAAAATCAATTAACCGTTCAAACAAACGCATCGCAAAATTACAGTTAAAGTTAATTGATTTAGAAAGCAAATTAGAAGGGATTAGTGAAGAAAATAAATTATTAGATTCTAATGTTATATTAAAACTTGATGAAGTATCAATGCAATTTGGTGGTTTAAAAGCTGTCGATAATTTAAGTTTTGAAGTAATGGATAAAGAAATATTTGGTCTAATTGGACCAAATGGTGCAGGTAAAACAACAGTGTTTAACTGTATTACTCAGTTTTATAAACCAACATCAGGTGAGATTTATTTTCTTGATAAATTTAATACAGAAGTAAATTTAAATAAAATCAAAATCCATAATGTAATTAAACACGGGATTGTAAGAACTTTTCAAAATGTTGAGCTAATTTGGGAATTATCAGTTTTAGATAATTTATTAGTAGCAGGTCACTCTTTGTATCGCTCTACAATTATTGATCAAATACTTCATACTCGTAAATATAAGCGAGAAGAAGCAGTCTTAAGAAATAAAGCAGAAAAGATTTTAGAGTATTTAAACTTAGAAATATATAAAGATGTAGCTCCATTAGGACTACCATATGGGATCTTAAAGCGAATAGAACTTGCAAGAACATTAATGGTTGATCCAAAATTAATTATTCTTGATGAACCTGCTGCTGGTTTAAATGAAATTGAAACAAAAGAATTAGCAGAAACTATTAAGAAAATACAAAAAGAATTTGATTGTACAATCTTTCTTGTAGAACATGATATGAGTTTAGTTATGGATATTTGTGATCGGGTTTGTGCAATTAGCTTTGGTAAGAAACTAGCACTAGGAACACCTGAAGAAATTCAAGCTAATAAAACCGTACAACAAGCATATTTAGGTGGCGAGTAAAATGAAGAAAATATTGGAAATTAAAGACTTAGTTGTTAGTTATGGAATTATTGAAGCAGTTAAGGGTATTAGCTTAAGTGTTGAAGAAGGAACAATTGTTGCGCTTTTAGGTGCAAATGGTGCTGGTAAATCAACAACCTTAAGAACTATTTCGGGAGTTGTCAAAGCAAAGAGTGGATCAATTATTTATGATGGAGAAGATATTACAAATAAAGATATTTATAAAATAGCTAAAAGTGGAATTATTGCATCTCCAGAAGGAAGATTGATATTAAGGGGACTTACTGTTGAAGAAAATTTACGTGTTGGCGCCTATTCGCTTAAAACAAAGCGAATCGAAAAAATAGGTGATGATGGTTCGGTTCGGGTATTAAAAATATCAGCAAAACGGCAAATGGAGGAAAACCTAAGGAGGGTTTATTCGTACTTTCCAGTTTTAAAGGAAAGAAGAAACCAACAAGCATCCACCTTGTCTGGTGGTGAGCAACAAATGCTTGCGATTGGTAGGGCTTTAATGGCTAGCCCAAAAATTCTCCTCCTCGATGAACCTTCTTTAGGTTTAGCTCCAATAATTGTTAGAGATATTTTTAATATCATAAGTGAGATAAAAAAGGAAGGCATAACTATTTTGATTGTTGAACAAAATGCTTACCAAACATTAAAAATAGCTGATTATGTCTATGTATTGGAATTAGGTCAAATTAAAATGCATGCTCCAGGAAGCGAACTTATGAACGATGAAAGTTTAATAAGTGCTTACTTGGGGGAAAAAGTAAAAAAATAAAAACAAGGAGAAGTATGATGAAAAAGTTTTTAAAATTATTTACAATTTTACTATTTGTATTCACTGCTATTTTAGTTGCTGGTTGTGATGGAACAAAACAACAAGGCGTTACTGATGAAGAAATTTTAGTGGGTAATACTGCAGCAACTTCAGGAGCATATGCTGCTGTTGGTGTACCGTTTAATGATGCTATGCAAGCTGTATTTAAAGAAATTAATGATAAAGGTGGAATTGATGGTAGAAAAATTAAATTCATTACATATAATGATGAATTTGATGCATCAAAAGGAATTACTTATACAGAAAGATTAGTGGAAGAAGATAAAATCTTCGCATTAGTTGGACACTTTGGCACACCTACAGTTGGTGCTACAGTAGACTATATCCAAGAAATTGGAATTCCAATGGTTTATGCTGCTACTGGAATTAACGATTTATATTTTGAAGAATCCCCAATGAACCCTGTATTAGCAGTTCAACCTATCTATAAAACAGATGGTAGATTAATGGCTGCTAGAGCAGTAAAAGAAAAAGTTTATGGCGAAGCTAAAGATGCAGCATTACCAGAAAATGCAAAAATCGGTGTAATCTATACTAATGATGATGCTGGTAAATCAATTAAAGAAGGTATTGAAGATCAATTAAAAGATCTAAATCTAAATAACAATGCAATCTATGAACAAGTTAGTGATAACTATTCTTCAGCTATCAACAAATTCAAAGATCAAAATGTTAGTGTAGTTATTATTGCTGCTAACCAAATTCCATTCAGTGGAATCTTAACACAAATGGCTGACTCAGAATTAGAAGTTCCAGTATTCTCATCTTATGTTAATGCTGATGTAACTGCAGTTCCTGAACGTGTTAAAGACGGAACAGTTGATATTGATATTTATGTTAATGCATGGGTAGACGTATTCTCAACTAAAGGTGCAGCTGATGTTCAAGGATTTATGGCAACAATTAATAACTCTGATCTTTCAGATGAAAAGAAAGCTCAATACTTAACTAACTCATTTGCTATCGCTGGTTATATTGCAGCTAGAGTATTTGTAGAAGGATTAGAAAGAGTTGCTGAAAAGGGCGAAGAACTAACTTGGGAAAATTATATTAAAGCAATGGAAAGTAAAATTATTGAAATCCCAATGGGTGGAACAGTTGATTTTACTGGTGGAAAACGTTGGGGAATTGACTCAATGAGTTTACTTAAATATACTCCAGCAGCTGGTGAAGTTGCAGAATCATTCGCAAAAGTTCGTGAAATCGAAAAATTAGATGATATTTTGAAAAAATAAATATATCTAGTATAATACTAAGGGGAGATATATTCTCCCCTAATTTAAAAAGGAGACTAAAAATGAAAAATAGCGCGGATTACCAAAATAAAATAATTACTATTGATGAGGCTTTAAACTTAGTAAAAACTAACGATGTAATAGTATTTGGAATGGCTGGAGCAGAACCTCAAGAGTTTGCTAAAAATGTCCATAAAGTTGCTCATAGGGTAAAAAATGTTACTATTACAAATTGCTTACCCAATATCGATGGCGATTATTTTATGAATCCAAAGTATGCAGAAGAAGATATTTTTACAGTTGATTCCTGGTTTTTCTCAGGTAGTTTAAGAAAAACTCATAAATATGGAAATGTATCATATATCCCAAATCACCTACACTTAGCAGGAACAAAACGTCTTGCACATAAAAAGCCGAATATTTATGTCGGTAGTGCAACATATCCTGATAAGCATGGATATATTTCTTTATCACTATGTAATGTTTATGAAAAACAAATTATTGAAGCTAGTGATATTGTAATTTTAGAAATTAATAAAAACTTTCCAAGGACATTTGGTACAGTCGAAATTCATTATACAGATGTTGATTACCTAATTGAAACAGATTATGCTCCACCGACAATTCCAGATATCGAACCTAATGAAAAAGATTATATAATTGGTCGCCATATTGCATCTTTTATTAATGATGGTGATACAATTCAACTTGGAATTGGGGGAATCCCTAATGCAGTTGCGGAAAGTCTAATGGATAAAAAAGATTTAGGTATTCATACTGAAATGTTTACAACCGGCTTAATGAAATTAGCAAAAGCAGGTGTTGCAACTGGAAAATTAAAAAATATGTATAAAGGTAAACATGTATGTGCATTTGCTTTTGGAAGCCAAGAATTATATGACTTTTTAGATGATAACCCAAGTGTATTAATGTTAGATGGTAGTTATGTTAATGATCCATATGTGATTGCTCAAAATGATAACCAAGTATCAATCAATGCTGCAATTGAGGTTGATTTAACCGGTCAGGTTTGCTCAGAATCCATCGGAACAAGACACTGGAGTGGTAGTGGTGGTCAAGCTGATACTGCAATAGGAGCGCAAAAATCCAAAAATGGTAGAAGTTTTATTGCTCTATATTCAACTGCAATGGTAAAAAATCCTGAAACAGGTGAAAGAGAAGAAGTATCAAAAATTGTTCCAACCTTAAAACCAGGTGCGGGTATAACTTTATCCAGAAATGATGTTGATCGCGTAGTTACTGAATATGGTGTTGCAGAACTAAGAGGTACAAATATCGATGAGCGTGTTGAACGCCTAATTGCAATTGCTCATCCAAAGTTTAGAGAATCATTACGAAAAGAAGCAATTGAACTGGGGATTATAGCAAGATAATATGGCTTATTTTAAATATAAAAAATATGATATATATTATGATGTAAAGGGTAGTGGAAAACCTATTGTTTTACTAAATGGGATTATGATGTCAACTCTTAGTTGGGAACCATTTGTTAACTCATTAATGCAAAATAATACTCTAATTAGACTTGATTTTATTGATCAAGGAAAAAGCTCAAAAGTAGATTTTAATTATACTCATGAAATTCAAATTGAAGTTTTGAAAGCATTACTTGATCATTTAAACTTAAAACAAGTAAATTTAGTAGGGATATCTTACGGAAGTGAAGTTGCCCTTGGTTTTACTATTAAATACCAAGACTATGTAGATCGCTTACTTCTATTTAATACTGCAGCCTATACATCAAGTTGGCTTAAAGAGATCGGTAGGAGTTGGATAAAAGCTGGAAAAACTAATGATCCAGAAGCATATTATAAAACTGCAATTCCAATTATCTATTCTCAAGAGTTTTATGAAGCTAACAGTGAATGGTTAAAACAAAGAGAAAGTTTATTAATAGATATTTTTAAAAATAAAGATTTTATAAATGCAATGGAACGCTTAACCTTAAGTAGTGAATCTTATAATGTCGTTAATGAAGTAAGTAAAATTAATATACCTACTTTAATTGTTTCAGCCGAAAACGATTATTTAACTCCAAAAGAAAATCAAGAAGAACTTCATAAATTAATTAAAACATCACATTTAGTGCACATTCCTAATTGTTCACATGCATCGATGTATGATAAACCTTTAATATTTATTAGTTTAATCTTAGGTTTTATAAATACAGCTGATGTAAGTTTTAAAATATAGGAGAGAAAAATGGAATTTACAAAAAAGAAAGTCACCTTAACAAACGGTGAAAAATATGCTTATTTAGATTATGGTAAGGGCGAAAAGACTTTAATACTAGTTCATGGAAATATGTCTTCATCAGTTCATTTTTTACCATTAATAAATAAGCTTGAAAATAATTATCGAGTCATTGCACCAGATTTAAGAGGATTCGGAGACTCGACTTATAATAAAAAGATAACATCATTAAAGGAACTTGCAATTGACTTAAAACAATTTATGGATGCTTTAAAGCTAGAAAGTGCACATCTAGCTGGTTGGTCAACTGGCGCAGGAGTAATTTTAGAATTTGCAAATCTCTATCCTAATTCTACATTAAGCTTAATTTTAATCGAAGGAACTTCGCACAAAGGTTATCCAATCTTTAAAAAAGATGAAAGTATGAATGTAATGCTAGGAATTCCTTATGAATCAATGGAAGAGATGGCAAATGATCCTATTCAAGTTGCACCTGTTGTTCAAGCGTTAAAAATAGGTAACCGTGAATTTATGAAGTGGGTTTGGGATAAAACAATTTATGTAAGAAACAAACCAAGTGACGAAGAAAACGAAATCTATATTACAGAAACTTTAAAACAACGAAATCTTGTAGAAATAGATTGGGCGCTTGCAAATATTAATATGAGCAACACAAAATCATTTTACCGTGAAGGTGATGATACAATAAAAAATGTAAAAGCAAAAACATTAATAATTTGGTCTAAAGAAGATGTTGTAGTTCCTTATTATTTAGTTGAAGAAAACTACAATGCATTAAAAGAAGTTGCAAAACTTATAATCTATGAACAAGGTGGACATTCTCCACTTGTAGATAATTTAGATCAATTAACTCAAGATATTATAGAGTTTATTAAGTAGACAGAATTCTGTCTACTTTTTATTCTAAGAAAATTATGGTATAATTATTTCCATAATAGAAATTGGAGAAAAACTTATGAGATTACTTTTTCAAATTGATTCTAAAAACTATAACTTAAATGGTACCAAATATATTCGTCCATCTGTAAGAAGTATAATTATTAAAAGGGGAAAAGTTGCTATGGTTCATAGTATAAAATATGATTATTATAAGTTTCCAGGTGGAGGTATTGAAAAAGACGAAAGTAAACTAGAAGCTTTAATTAGAGAAACTTTGGAAGAAAGTGGTCTTAAAATAATACCAAGTAGTATTAAAGAATATGGCTATGTCTATAGAATTCAAAAGGGAAAAAGGGAAGATGTCTTTATTCAAGAAAACTTTTATTATTTATGTGATGTTGAAGATGAAATACATAATCAAAAACTTGAAAGTTATGAAGAAGATGAGGAATTCACATTAGAATATATTGATCCAATTTTTGCAATTAAAACTAATAGAAGTAAAATTAGCGGACCTAAAGATCAGAATATGCTTGAAAGAGAAGCGAGAGTATTAGAAATGTTAATTGAGGAAGGTTATTTTACTAAAGTTTAATTAATTTAATATTAAAACATATAATAAATATAAGAACAGTTTGACAGCAAAAACTGATTTTGATATAATATGTATATCAAAAAATAAAAGAAGGAGACTGAAGAATCGTGCCCGATGGTTCGGACCCCCTAGGGATTATAATTATTTTATTACTTATTGTATTTCTAACATATATTAATGGTTTTTTTGCTTCTGCAGAAATGGCTGTTGTTTCTGTTAGGAAGGATAAGTTGAAGAAATTAGTTGAAGAAGGAAATAAAAAAGCTATAACTCTTAATGAGTTAACAAAACAACCAACAAAGTTTTTATCAACAATTCAAGTTGCTATAACACTTGCTGGTTATTTATCGAGTGCTACAGCAGGTAGCCAATTATCTGGAACAGTTGTTGCTTTATTCAAAAAGATAAATATTTCAATGAGTCCAACTGTTGCGATGGTTTTAGTTACATTAATCTTATCGTATTTCTCACTTGTATTTGGAGAATTAGTGCCAAAGCGAATTGCCTTAAGAAAACCTGAAAAGGTAGCATTAAGGAGTGCAGGAATAATTAAAGGATTGATGATTATATCATCGCCATTTGTAAGATTATTATCTGGATCAACTAATTTAGTTTTAAAATTATTAGGACATCAAAAACAAACTGAAGAAGAAAAGGTATCAGAAGAACAAATTCGTTCGATGATTATTACTGGTCATATTGAAGGACTAATTGATGAAGAAGAAAAAGCTATGTTTGATTCTATCTTTAAATTTGATGATAAAGTTGCAGAATCAATCATGACACCTAGAACTAATGTTTTTGCAATTAGTATCGATAAACCAGTTCATAATTATTTAACACAAATAATCAAAGCAGGTTTTTCAAGAATTCCTGTTTACCAAGGTGACATTGATAATATTATTGGGATATTGCATGTAAAAGATTTACTAAAAGCTGCAAGCGAAGTTGGCTTTAAAAATGTAAATCTAAAACAAATAATGCGTGAACCTTATTTTGTTCCAAGTTACATCAAACTTAATTTGTTATTTAAAAATATGAAAGCAACCAACAACCAAATCGCAATTTTAATTGATGAGTATGGTGGAAGTGTTGGGATTGTAACTATGGAAGATTTAGTTGAAGAAATCGTAGGAAATATTTATGATGAATATGATGAGGTTGATACAAGCATTCAAAAACTTGATGAAGAAAGTTATTTAATTGACGCAGCAATCCCAATCCAAGATTTAAATCGTAGTTTAAAATTATCAATTGATGAACATAATGATGAATATGATACACTTGGTGGATTGATTATTAGTATTCTAGGATTTATTCCAGATGAAACTTATACTGACGAAATATATTATGAAAACTTAATTTTTAAGATTCATAAAACCGGAAATAATCGTATTGACGAAGTAATTTTAAAAATTCAACCAAAAGAAGAAGTTGAAGATACAGAAACTGAGGAATACGAAGATTTATAAAAAATGCATTCTTGTATAAACAAGAATGCTTTTTAATTTTGGTGGTTATTGACAATAAATCTTATATTTGATAATATGAAGTCATATTAGGGAAAGAGGAGATGTGTTTTGAGAAAAGTCGGGATAATTATCTTTATACTAATATTGCTTGGGATATCAGTTGGTTGTACACCAATTAGTAGTGGTGGAGATGAAAGTAAGGAACATGAAGAGATATTATATGAATTAGCTAAAGAAGTAGGTTAAAAAAAAGTTTTGAAGAATGGGTTGAGAAATATTATAAAGCTAAAATACCTTATTTTAAAATTAAAAATTTAGATAATTTATATTTTAATGCAAACGGAATTTCTTTTGCTTATTTTGAAAAAGATAAAAGAATTACAAATGTCTTACTTACTAGCCTTGAAGATATTATTGAATCTTCAAGTGAAAATGAAGAAAGGCAAGTTAGATTCAAAATTGAAGATTATATAATTAAATATCGCTATGAAGATGAAAGAGAATGGAAAGATATAACTTCACTTTATAAGCTAGCATTTCCATTAAGTGAACCGGAATTTGAAGTTGAATTTAATCAAACAGTTCCACGCCTAGTTTTTGTCAAATATGAAAAAAAATATGAAACAATTGCAAATTTTAATTCACTAATCGAAGAGATGAAAGACTTAAGAATTAGTAAAGATTTAGGTAAACTAAATATTAATGAAGAATTAGAAGTAGCGGGTTGTACTTTAATTCCTCAAAAAGATTATGGATATTTCGTAATTGAAAACGCAAATGAGTACACAATTTCTTCAAGTAATGATAAAGCTAAAATAAAAATTATAAATAAAGAAACAGAAGAAGAACATCTTGCAACAGGTAGTATAACTTTATTTTTAGAAATGGGAGAGTATTATTTGTATATTGAAACACTAACCTATGCTGATTATTGTGAAGGCAGTGATGTATGTTCAATAAAAATTGAAACTACTAGTTAAAAACACTTTAGGAACAATCCTAAAGTGTTTTTTTTAATATTCTTTTGCAGTTTCTTCATTATTTAAAACTCTTAGAGCACCCATTGCAAGAGCGAGTAATTCATCTTCGCCAGGATAGACTAAAACATCAGCGATAAAAGAAACTCGTTTTTTAATTTCGCTAACAATATAATCTTGATAAGCTAAGCCACCAGTTAAAACAATATAATCGACATTGCCTTCTAGTACTGTTGCGTATGCTCCGATTTCTTTACCAATTTGGTAGATCATCGCATCAAGAATTTGTTTTGCATAAGTATCGCCTTCATTAATTTTTTTCATTACTATTCTTGCATCATTAGTATTTAAATAAGCACTTAAGCCTCCACGACCATAGTTTAGTTTTCTAATTTCCTCAAAAGTATATTTACCTGAAAAGCATAGTTTTGTTAGTGGTCCAATTGGAACTGAGCCACTACGTTCTGGAGTCATTGGACCATCACCATCAAGTGCACTATTTACATCAATTACTCTACCTTGTTTATGAGCACCAACACTTATTCCGCCCCCCATATGGCAAATAAGTAAGTTTAGGTTTTCATATTTTTTACCAATGTCTCTTGCAACTAATCTACCAATTGCTTTATGGTTTAAGGCGTGGAAGATAGAAACTCGTTCAATCATTGGCATACCTGAGATTCTCGCAACATCTTCGTACTCATCAACTGAAACTGGATCGACAATAAAAGCTGGTATGTTTAATGGGGTTGCAATAGATCTTGCAATTATTGCACCTAGGTTTGATGCATGGGTCCCATATTTTTCTGTTTCAAGGTCACTAACCATTGCATCATTAACTAAGTAAGTCCCACTTGCCATAGCTCTTAACATTCCGCCACGCCCACATACTCCATTTAGTTTATTTAAGTCAAAGTTTTTTTCTTGTAGCTTTTCTAAAATTAGATTTTTTCTAAAATCAGTTTGACTTACGATTGTTTTAAATTTACTTAACTCATCTATATCATGGGATATCTTTTCTACAAACATTTCTTCTTCATTTTTGAAAACAGCAAATTTTGTTGACGTAGATCCAGGATTAATTACTAAAATATATTTTTCCATCTAAATCTCCTTACATTAATAAACCAAGGATTATTGAATAAAGTTTTGCTTCATGAGAATCAGCTCGTGAAGTTAAAATAATCGGTTTTTTTGCACCAACGATAATTCCTGCGTTTTTAACGCCCGCAGCACCAAAGACAAAACCTTTATATAAGGCATTTCCAACTTCAATATATGGTGCAACAATTATATCTGCATCACCTTGAATTTTAGTTTTAACTCCTTTAGTAATAGCAGCATCTTTACTAATTGCAAGGTCTAAAGCCATCGGCCCTTCTACAATCCTATCATCACTATCTTTGTAATAATTCTCTAATTCTTTTGCTAGCACTGTAGATGGAATTTTTTCGTTAACTTTTTCTACTGCACTAAGTAATGCAACTTTTGGCTTTTTAAAATCTAATGCTTTAGCTAAAGTAACTGAATTTTCAATGATTGCAATTAGTTCGTCTTTATTTGGTGCTATGTTCATTGCAGCATCAGTTAGAAATATTAATCGTTTTAGTTTTGGGATTTCAAGTAAAACAACGTGACTTAAGATAGAATTAGATCTTAAGCCATATTCTTTATTTAAAACTTCTTTTAAAATTACTTTCGTATCAACTAAACCTTTCATTAAGACATCAGCTTTACCGCTATTAACATATTGAACTGCTTTTGTTGCAGCTGAGACTGCATCATCAACATCAATAATTTCTATACCTTCAGGTAGCATAAAGTTTTGTTCATTTAAAATTTTTAAGGTTTTAGTTTTATCCCCAAAAAGATAAAAATTGGCAATTTGTAACTTTGAAGCTTCGATAACAGCTTCAAGTACTTCCTTATCCTCACATGCAGCAACAGCAACCATTTTTCGTGGTTTTGTTTTAATTAACTTAAGTAAGTCAGTAAAGTTTTTCATTGATCCTCCCGTAAATTTTACTTACAATTCATTATACTAATTTTTAGGTTAAATGTAAATAATTATTAAAAGCATGATAAAGCAAATAATCCTAAGAAAGTTGGAAAAAATAGTATAATAAATATATACAAAAAAGGAGAAATGAATAATGAGTAAATATCATAAAAAACCAACAATTTATGTTGCAAATATAAGTTTAAGAGTAGTAAATTTAGATAGATCGATTAGATTTTATAATGAAGTTTTAGGATTTCAAGTTTTAGAAAAAACTGATAATAGTGTAGTGATGGGTTTTAAAGATAATCCACTTGTAAAATTAGTAAAGGCAGAGACTGCAAAAGAATTAAGAACTGCAGGCTTATACCATATTGCATTTTTAGTTCCAAAGCGTGAGGATCTCGCTAATTGGTTATATTATCATTTAAATATGAGTAACACTAACTTTACAGGTGCAAGTCATCATGCTGTTAGTGAAGCGATTTATTTAAACGATGTTGATGGAAATGGAATAGAAGTCTATACTGATACTGATCCAGGCACTTGGGATTGGGATAATGGAAGCGTAGATATGGTAACTGAAAGACTTGATCTTGAAGATTTATTTAAGGAAGTTACAGACCCAACTCATTCACTTCCAAGTGATACCCTAATTGGTCATATCCATTTATCAGTATTAGATATTGAAGAAAGTAGAAGCTTCTATCATTTGTTAGGATTTGAAACGGTACTACTTATGTCATCAGCTGCTTTCTTATCACATAATAAATATCACCACCATATTGGGATGAATATTTGGCATACTCGTAATGGTAGACTTCATAATGATTACCACGCTGATATGGATAACTTTACAGTTAAATATCATGATAAAACTACTTTAGAAAAAGTTCTAAATAACTTAAGTGAAGCAGGGTTTGGCTATGAAAAGTCTGGTGAAAAAGTAGTTGTTAGAGATGTGAATAATATAAAAGTTATTCTCGAAGTATAAGTTAAAATTGCAAGTTTAAGTACTTGCGGTTGTTCTTGCAAATCTACTTGTGCTTGTGATATAATAACAATGATATAAAAGAAGTTGATGTAAAAAAATAGGAGGTAACATTTTGAACTACAAAGACTACAAAGAAGCTTCTAGGAATTTTATAGAAAATGAAAAACAATTTCATTTAGGTGTAATTCCTACAGAACAACCAAATCCAAAAACTCGCAATTTAAGTGCAACAATCATGAAAGATACCCAAGCTGGTGTTAAGATGATTTTGTCTGCAGATGAGGATATTGCGAAAGTTGCAAGCAAAGCATTTGAAACTCCAGAATTCAAACGTTTTGTAGATGATATAAAAACTGCACTAGACAATCGTAAACAAATCGTGTTTTCATCTGTTGGTGCTTCTGGAAGAATGGCAATTACAATTGATGCAGCATGGAGACAATATTGGACTTCTTTAATCCAAAAATTACCTAACCGTGCACAAACATTATTAGATATTGCTAACTTAGTTTCTTCATTCACTACAGGTGGAGATAGAGCATTAGTTAGATCAGTTGAAAATTTCGAAGACTATATGTCATTTGGTAGAGAACAAGTAAGAGAAGCAGGTATAGGCGAAGGCGATATTCTAGTAGGATTAGCTGAATGTGGATTATCTGCAAGTATCAATGGTTCTGTACTTGAAGCTCAAGAAAGAGGTTGTACAACATATTACTTATACTGCAACCCGAAAGAAATTTTAGTAAAACACTTAGATCGTGTACGTGTTGTATTTGAAAACGAAGAAATTATTAAAATTAGTTTATTTGTAGGTAACATGGCAGTTGCTGGTTCTACAAGAATGCAAGTTACTACAGTAGAATTACTAGCTGCTGGTGCTGCAATGGAATTAGCTGCTAAGAGATGGTTAGAAGAAAACTTAAATGAAGATGAATTAGAAGCTATTGGCTTAGTTGCATTTGATTTGCAAACATATGCAGATGAGTTCGAAAAAATGAATAAAGCTTTATCAACAGGTGCTGCACTTGAAGGTCTTGCAAAAGCTGTTGAATATGAAACAGAAACATATACAAACAATGGTTTAATTACATATGTAACACATGACTACTTACTTGATATCTTAACTGATACAACTGAACGTCAACCAACGTTTACATTACCTCCTTTCAAAAAGTTCCATGATAAGGATGCATTAGTAAGTTGGGCATATGTAAAAGATCCACTATATCCAAATAGAGTTGCTTGGCAACATGTATTCCGCCGTCCGATTAAAGGTTTAGACTGGACAGTTGAAGACTATAAACGCCTTGGAGCTAGCCAAGATATTATTAATAATCCACCAAAAATTGGTTCAAGTGAAGTAGAAGAATATTACATTGGTAATGAAGATGACCCATCAAGATATTCAAGAAAACCAGCTAACTTAGTTGTTCTTGATATCAATGGTTCTGCAACGCCAGAAGTAATGGAATACTTCCATAAAAACTTACCAAATTATTCAGGTGGTGTAGTTATTAGAATTGGTAATATTCCAAACACAAAATTATATGAAAATGAAATTCATATTCCAGTTGAAGTGCCAAGAACATCAACTGATATTATGACTCACTTATTAATCAAAGTTGTATTTAACTTATTATCAACTGCAACTATGGCTAAAATGGGTCGCGTTTGGGGTAACTGGATGATTCAAGTTTTACCAACAAACAAAAAGCTTATTGATAGAAGTACAAGAATTATTGCAAACTTAGCTGGTATTTCTTATGAAAAAGCAAACGAAGAATTCTTCAAATCATATTATGGTAGAAAACCAGAAGAAGAATACCGCGAAAGTTATGTAGTAGAAACATTAAGAAGATTAGGGTTCGATCCAAACCAAGATCGTGAATAATTAGATAATAAGTGGCGAGATAGTAATAAACTATCTTGCCTTTTTTTACTTTTTCTACCATGCTATTACAATATCTCTTGCATCATTTTATTCTGTGTAGTAGAATACAGTCGTAGATAGATAAAATAAACTAGAGGATGTATAAAAAAATTATAGGAGGATAATACTCTTGAGAAACTATTTTAGTATTTTAATATTTACAGTTTCGGTAATGTTTTTTGGTGCAATTAGTGCAATAAACAGTGTTGAATCTTTTGAAGTTTCAAATTTAGAAATAAAAGAAGAACAACCAGATTTTTATGATTTTGAATTTAATAATGTATTTTTTGAGGATCCAATTAATCCACTAAATAATTTAATTATTCCTCAAGCAGCCCCTATACATGTAAAATTAAATCAAAATCCACAAATCCATAATTATAGTTCAGGACAAGTTAGACAATTTTGGTTTAGACTACCAGAGTCAAAAACTATTTCTATCTATTCAGAGTGTCAAGGATATGGTGGACAACTTGATAATTATGATTTGAAAGTAGATTTATATCGAATCGAAACTGGAGTTATCGTACTTCCAGATAGTATGGGTAATTCAAGGATAAATAATATTTATCATTATATTCCAATTTATATTAAATCCGATAATAATTCCGGTTACAATCGTCAATTTTATTTAAGACAATATGTAGAAGAAAATATAATGTATCGTTTTGATGTAAAAGCTTTAAGTATTGATCCAAATACCACTTGTGCAATATTCTTTACTGATCAAAACTATGCATATGGAATTATTAATGATTATAAAAGTGGATCAAACTTAGTAAATCTTTTTAAAGAAATAGTTTACGATATTGATTCCGAATATGAAACAGAAATTCTAGATGCGATTAATAAATGGAACGCACTAGGTAAAGTTAAATTCAAACCAAGTGGTTGGAATATAGTAACAGTAAGAATTAAAGATTCTACAACTCTACCGGATAACGTTCTTGGTCGAACTACTTATGCAAAAGGGTTGATAGAATTAAATGCGAATTATTTTGAAAATGCAAGCTATGGCCAAAGAATGTTTGTTATCTTACATGAGCTTGGGCATGCTTTAGGAATCGACATGGATAATGTTGGAGATACAGAAGAAACCTTTACAAATGTAATGATGCCAAGCTATGAAAGATCTCTATCCGAAATTGGCCCAGCTGATAGGGCGGTGTATTTTGCGATATGGGGTTAAACTTTAGTTTGATGAAAAAAGTAATCCTTATATTAATTTCAATATTTACTTTAATGAATGTTAATGAAACTGAAGATACAATGAGGCTAACTGATCTTTTAGATATCGAAGGAGAAGTTACTGAAATTACTCTATACAAACGAGTTCACAGACAACAAATGTTTGGTGATGAAATAGAATATATTAAAGTAATTGAATTAAGGGATAGAGAAGAAATTCTGAACTTTCTAAATAAATTAGAAGAAATTATTGTTTTTGATGATCCGCATATTTGCGATCGGTTTGGTGATTGTGATTTTGATAATAATTATATTTATGTAAAGATAAACGGTTCGCTTTTGATATTTGTAGAAGATAAAGAAGTTAGGCCAAGTGTTGAATACACAATTAAAAATAAAGAATCAGTAAGATTTATATTTGAGTATTTTAACTAATTTTGACCATTTTTCCTTAACTAACCTAGGTATAAGCCTAGGTTTTTCCTTAATAATATTAGGAAATAATTGGTTAACAATAAAGCGCATTTATAATTTTTTTTGTTAGGAAATAGTATCTAAATTACAAAAAATGGAAGATAATGTTGATAAGTGTTGACTTAAGTAGGAAAATATTGTAAAATAAGTGTAGAAAATTAAATAATAAAAAAGCCAAAACTAAAGCGATTTAGTGACGGAAAGCTATAGGGTCTCATAATAGCAGTTATGAGATAGCCAGTTGCTGCATTAACGTAGCGGTTTTTTTGTTAAAAAAAATTTCAAGGGAGAAAACAATGCGCAAAAAAACTAGTCTATTAATGTATATGTTTTTCCTCATGATTGCTTTTTCAGCAATCATTTTTTTGCATTCCCCACAAGTTTCTGCGAATTTGAAGAATGATGTTAATGTTTATTTCTTCCCAGACGGCCAAAAACATTCTACGGTTAACGTTGACGTTGTCATTGTTGCTAGTACTACAGACAAGAGTGGATTTACTGATTTAAGGTATGAATGGTGGTATTCAAACCCACGAGGTGAAGATCATCCACTACTAGATGAAGAAGGTAATGTAGTTGGTAATACAATTGATGATGCCGTTGGGAAAACAGTTGTAAAATTTAATGCATCAAACTTTGAGGATCGCGGAGGGGTACCAGTAAGTGTTGCTGGTAAGTATTATGTAAAGGTATATTCATATACAAATAATGGAGAAAAAGTTTCAACATCTCTACTTTACAATTTAAGAAAAGACACTGCAGGTCGTGTTGAGATTATTGAAATTACAGATGATAATCCAAATGGCAATGTTGGTTATGTTTGGATTAAGATCAATTATGCAGGTCTTTATACGGGTAGTGAAAGTCCAATCACTTCAAAAGTTTATAAGATTGGGGAAACTGGTGAATGGAAAAAGTATGAAGGTCAGTTTAAGATAACTGAAAATACGACTATTTATGCTGAGTATACTGATGGTGTTAGAACATTATCTACAAGCTACACGATTACAAGTATTGACTCTAAAGCACCAGTTGTTGATATTGCTTATGAAAATGATGATTTTGAAAACCCACTTATAAATGTATTTGAAGATGCATCTGGTATTGAGTCAATTAAGTATGGTTGGGTAAAGTACAATCGCGAAGCAGATGGTAGTCTTTCCTTAGATCCAGACGCTATTACTTTATGGCGTTTTATGAATGTGGAAGGATATCCTACAGGGAATCAAACTTATCAAATTAGTATTGATAAACTTAATGACGTGCAAGGAGATGGAATATATAAACTCCATGTAATTGCGAAAGATAGAGTAGGAAACATTTCGGAAGAAGTAGTAAGTAGTGAATATGTAGTTGTTGATAGAACGGGACCTAATGTTAGTTTTGATGATAAAGGGATTCCTCAAAGTCAATCTTACTACGAAATAATTGTAAATGTGGATGAAAATGACTTAGGTAACTTTTTAGGTAAGAAAGAACTATATTTCTTCATGTTACCAAGTGGACAAGCTCCATATGATATTATTGAGTATATTGATGGTGAACCTATTTATGATACAAGTGATTATAAATCATCACTACTTGCAAACTTATATGATGAAATCGCACTTGATCGTTGGGCGACTAGAAATGAAGACGGACAAATTGTAGTAAGGATATCTCCTGAATATTTTAGCCCAGAACAAATTGAACAATTCGATGAATTAATTACACTTTATGTAAAAGCAGTTGATGAATACGGCAATGCTACTTTAGCATCAACTGAAATTAGATATCATACGACTTATTTACTTCCAAAAACGGGTAGATTATTCGTTAATGCAAATAACGATGATTGGCCGTTCAAAATTAAACATGCACAAATTGCGCTTATTCCTGAATTTTCAAGTCGTTTAAGAGAAGTATTAAAAAACAATAATCTAGATTATAACAAAGACACACTAGAAGTTTATTATACACTTGATTATTCTCTAACTAGTGATGATATTAATGCATTTAATAGTCTATTTACAAATTATGGTGAATATAAAGTTTTAAATAACTTTGATAATTTTGATACTTGGGTAGCTAATGGTGGTTGGTTACCAAGTACTGAATACAAAGGTGGATTCTATGGAAGCATTACTCCTCGAGAAATGCTGATTACAGAAAACACACATGATAAAGTAGTTCGTGTAATGTTAGTAGATCGTACTACTGGTTTAGTTGAGTTATACGATAGTTATGAATTTAGAGGTGAGATTAAAGACCTTCAGTTCAATAATATTGATAATACGGCTCCAGTAATAAACTTATCTTCTAACTGGACTAATGGACAATTTATTGGCCAAAGTATAATTGTTGATTTAGAAGTTATTGATGATTTTGGTTTTACAAAAACTTCTCAAATCCAATATCAATGGACAAACTTTGGTGAAGACTCAATTGATCAATTAACTAATAATTGGCTAAGTTTCACACCAAAGAGAATTTCTCCATCTCAACCAACACATTTATATACATATCCAGATAGTTTAATTAAAACGGTTGGGGATGGAAAAGATTACTTATGGATTAGAGTTGTTGACTCTGTAGGTAATGAAACAATCAAAGTACAAAAATTTGTCCTTGATACTACACCACCAACAATTGATTTAAGAGTAAGAAATACAAATACTGCACTTCCAAATGAGTATTTATCTGAAGATGAATATCACTTATTGTTAGAACCAACAATTAATAATACTCATGTAAAGATGGAATTAAGAGTATTTGATGATAACTCAGATACAGAATTAAAACTAGCTAATGTGTATTATCGCTGGGTTTTAGACCGTGGAGATAATAGTGATGCTGAATGGTTTGAAGTTACGAAAGAAAACTTAGCAGTACTAAATTTAGGTGGTTATATTGATGATGAAATTAACTATGTTGCGTTAGTTGGTACAGGTTACTATCGCCTTCAAGTTAAAGCAGTCGATATAGCTGGAAATGAAACAGAAGTAGTATCTTCTCCTCCATTCTATCTAATCAATCGTACTCCATTTGAGCCTGTTTTAGTTCCTCATTTAGAATACGATGAAGATGCAACATTGGGTGTTATTGAAGTTGAAATCTATACAGATGATCCAACAGTTGATAATATCTTCAAATATTCTCCATATAGAAATGGTGAATTCGATCGTCTGTATAATCCAATTTCTAAACCTACATATGAATTTGATATAGTAAATCAATATATTAAAGCAAAAAGCGTTAATATCGTTGGAAGTTTAAGTTTAGGACACTCAGAGTTATATATTTTACCTAAATGGTTCTATGTACCAAAAGTATACTTTACTGATATGGGTAGTGTAGATCCAGTTAACTTAAATGTGTTGAAGAATGAACTTCATGATATTAGATCAAACAAACTATATACAAATATAAATACTTCATATCAAGATACACAATATGAATTCGATAAGATTGAATTTGCAATCACTACAAACCTTATTACACTAGAAAACATCGAATACAGTGATGTAACTTGGTATTCTAACCTTGCAAGTTCAGATGTTGAAAACTTAGTTCAAGGAGACGGAACTTATAGACTATGGGTTAGAGTATACAATGAATATGAAATACCTGCACCATTTGGTCCAAGTACAAAAAAACCAATAGAAATTGGTTATGGTTATGTGGATTATGTTGTTGATAACACTGCACCAATCGTTACAGTAAGTGGTAAAGAATTAATTTATGAAGATAAAGAACTAGATTTATTAAGTGATGAATTCATTACTACAAATGAAGATAAAGAAAATCTTGATATTAAAGTAACTGTAAATGGAGTAGTAATAGAAGATGGTAAGATTTTACAAGATGCAGGTAAATACTATGTAGTATATGAAGTTTCTGATAAAGCTGGAAACAAAGTAGTTAGCGAACAAATATTAATTAATGTAAGAGGAATTGTTAACCTTAAAGGTCATAAAGAAACTCAAACAATTTATCCTCAATATGGTGAATCAATTAACTTAAATAATTATGTTCCTGATGTACCAACAAAGATGGAATTTGCTGGTTGGTATAGTGATGAAACATATACTACAAAATTAAATAATATTGTTATTGGCAGTAAACCAGTTACTGTTTATGCATACTACACACACGGAGCAAATACAATTTACTTTGATGCTAATGGTGGTACAGTTGCACTTACAGAAATTTCTGTTCCTCATGGACAAACAAGCAACTACTTACCGACACCAGTAAAAGAAAATTATGTATTTGTTGGTTGGTATGAAGGTGATCAATTAGTTGACCTTACAACACCGATCTTAAAAGATACGTATGTTGTTGCAAAATGGGAAGGCCGTCCAATCGTTGTTACTGTAGATGAAGATAATGGTAATGACTTATGGATTTACATGGCTAAATATGGAGAGCCTTTAGGTGATTTAGGTACTCCAACTAAATTTGGTCATCAGTTTGTTGGCTGGTTCAATAACGGTGTTGAATATACAAGCGAAACAGTAATTTATCAAAATATTAGCTTAAAAGCTAAATATGAAAAAGATGTTCATGAAGTAACATTACACTTAAATAATGGTTCTTCAAGCGTTATCGTAAATGTTGTTCATGATGAAAGATTACGTAACTTACCGACATTTACAAAAGAAGGTCATGTATTTGTTGGTTGGTACTATGATAGCGAATTAAGCCAAGCATATGATATCGATACTCAAGTAACAGAAAGTTTTGAATTATATGCAAAATGGGAAAGACAAGAATTTACAATCAAGTTCAATCCTAATGGTGGCGAATTTGAAATAGAAGAAGAATATGTAAAATGGCAAGATACTTTAGCTGAACCGACAGTTAAACCTACAAGAGCAAATTACACATTTGTTGGTTGGTTTATAGATGTAAATTCTGACACACCATATGACTTCAATACACCAGTTACAAGCGAGTTCTCCCTAATCGCTAAATGGATTGGTAATGAAGTTACAGTTACACTAAAACCAAATAATGGTGATGCTAATTATGTAATTGTTGGTAGATATGGTGATGCTTTAGGTGAAGTTGATTATATTCCAGAAAGAGCTGGTTATAACTTCTTAGGTTGGTATCTAAATCTTAATGATGAAGAAGCATATGATTTCTCGAATCAATTAGAAGGTAATTTAACGCTAGAAGGTAAATGGGAAATTAATGTTTATACAGTAACAATAATCTTCAATAATGATCAAGATGAAGTTGTATTAGAAAAAACTCATGGTTCTACTATAACTGAACCTGGTGTACTTCCTAAAGTAGGTTATACATTCGGTGGATTTAAAGCTAATGGTGAAGTTGTAAACTTCCCAATCACTGTTACAAGTGATTTAGTTATTGAAGTAATTTGGGATCCAATCCTAATTGAAGTTGTGTTCTTTGATGGTAGTGAGTATCACTTCGTAGATGTAGAATACGATAGCATCTTAATGCCAATTAATATATCACCACGTGAAGGTTATACTTTCAAGGGTTGGTATCGTGATTTTGAATTAACTGATTTATATACATTTGATGAATTTGTAACTGAATCGTTTGTGTTATATGCGAAATGGGAAATTAATCATTACCGTATATTCTTTAACACAAATGGCGGTACAAATATTCCTTATTACCAAGTTGAATATCAAGCATCTTTAGCACATTTAAATCCAGTAACAGTAAAAGAAGGATTTGAATTTGCGGGATGGTATAAAGATACTCAATTAACAGAAGAATTTGATTTTGCATATGCGGAAATGCCTGCACACGATATCGTGTTATATGCAAAATGGAATGCTAATATATATACATTAACATTTGATGATCAAAATGGTAATGTACAAACATTTGAATTATTATATGGCGACAGAATAGATAAGATAGCAGATCCAGTTCGCGATGGTTATCACTTCTCAGGTTGGTACTTAGATCTTGATTACAGCACAATGTATGTGTTTGGTAGCAAGATGCCAGCTCATGATGTGACTGTATATGCTAGATGGTTAAAAGAATACTATGTTACATATTACGATGGTAGTGAGATTTTAGGTAGAGATATGATTACTGAAAGTTCACAAATTCCTAGACCTAATGATCCACAAAAACAAGGCTTTGTATTTAGCGGTTGGTATACTGATCCTACATTTACAAACCTATACAACTTTAATACCATCGTTTCAAGCAACATAGAATTATATGCTCGTTTTGAAGTAAAACAAACTACGATTTACTTTAATTCAAATGGTGGTAGTGAAGTAGCACCAATTTCTGGTGTATATGGAACTCCAATTACCTTACCTACACCTGAAAAAGAAGGTTCTACATTTATCGGTTGGGTAGACGCATATGGTAATAATTTTACATCTAATATAATTCCTCATGATGATATTACTCTATATGCAGTATGGGAAGGTAATTTATATACAATAACATTTGATAGTCAAGGTGGATCAGATGTAGCTGCGATGAATGTAAGATATGGTAGTCCACTTACACTGCCAGTTGCAGTGAAAGCAGGCTTCAACTTTGCTGGATGGTTCTATGAAGGTGCATTCTTCAATTTAGAAACAATGCCAGCTAAAGATCTTCATTTAGTTGCAGTATGGAATCGTGAATTCACTCCAGGATTAATCTTTGAATATGTTCCTGCTACGAATACTTATGATGTAGTAGGCTATACTGGAAGCAGTCAAGCTGTATATATTCCAAATTATTATCAAGGATTACCTGTAACTGGAATTAGAAATAATGTGTTTGCAAATAAATCTCATGTTGTAAGTGTTACAATTTCTCAAAACGTTGAAACAATTGGTTCTAAAACTTTCTATTCAATGGCAAACTTAGAAACTATCATTCTAGAAGATGGAAGTAAGTTAAAATCAATTGGTTCTAGCGCGTTCCAAAACACACCAAAATTAAACTTTGTAAACTTACAAGAAGGTTTAAATACAATTGGTTCAAATGCATTTAATAATAGTGGTATAACTAAATTAGTTATTCCTGCGAGCGTTACATCAATTGGTACAGCTGCTTTTGCAAATACAAAACGATTAGATGAAGCTAAATTTAATGAAGGTACACAAATTAATAGTTTACCTACAGAAATGTTTAGATATTCAGGTTTAACTAAATTTGAAGTACCTAATACAGTGAAATCAATTGGTAATTATGCTTTTGCAAATGCAACAAGATTAAAAGAAATTCATATTCCAAGTAGCGTTACATCATTTGGTGATTATATTCTTAGATATTCTATAAATGTAGAAGAAATAACAATGCCTGGTCATGTAAGACTAGTAACTCTGTTCTATAGTACTAGTGCAACGAATATGTCTAAGAAGATTACAAAGGTTAATGTAGCAACAGGCTCTACTTATGTAATTGCAAACTTCTTAAACGGAATCACTCATGTTAGAGAAGTAGTATTACCTGAAGGATTAGTTAATATTAGAGGTAGTGCATTCTATGGTGCAACAGGCCTAACGACTATTAATATGCCTGATAGTGTAGAAACAATAGAATCTAGTGCGTTTAGAAATACTACTAATCTATCTAGTTTAGTATTTGGTGAAAAAACTAAACTGCACACAATCGGTTCAAGTGCTTTTGAAAATAGTGGAATAATATCACTCGTTATTCCTGCTAGTGTTACAAGTATCGGAACAGGTGCATTTAGAAATACATCTAAACTAGTTAATGCAAGTTTTGCAAGTGGTACAAACATCACTAGCTTACCTGCAGAAATGTTTAGATATTCTAAGATAGAATCATTTGTTGTACCAAATACTGTTACATCAATTGGTAACTATGCATTTGGCAATGCAACAAACTTAAAATCAATAGTTATCCCAAGTAGTGTTACATCCTTTGGTGATTATATTCTTAGATATTCACTTAGCTTAGCTGAATTAACTATTCCTGGTCATGTTAGAGTTGAAAATCTATTCTCTTCTAAATCTGCTGCTAATATGTCACAAGTCTTAACTAAAGTTACTGTAGCTGATGGATCAACTCAAGTTGCAAATAGCTTTATTAATGGCTTAACAATGATTAAAGAAGTGGTATTACCTGATGGAATAGTAACAATAGGTTCAAGTGCATTCAGTGATGCAACAAACCTAGTATCAATAAACATTCCAAACACTGTTACAACAATCAATGCTAGTGCATTCTTAAATACAACTAAGTTAACAGTTTTAAGTATTAGTAAAGATAGTGCATTAATTAGTATTGGTAATAGTGCATTTAATGGAAGTGGAATTAAAGCTATATTTATTCCAAAAGGTGTAGTAACTGTAGGAACATATACATTTAGTAACACACCAAATCTAAGTGAAGTTATATTTGATAAAGATATCAAACTAACTTACATCTCAAGTTATATGTTCAGCAACACTAAAGCATTAAAACAAATAGATCTACCAGCAACTATAGAAGAAATAAGAGATTATGCATTCTATGAGTCTGGTTTGGAGAAAATTGTTATTCCTGATGGTGTAAAGAAGATTAATGCTTATGCCTTTGGAAGAAATACAAGCTTAAAAGAAATCCATATTCCAAATAGTGTTACAACCTTTGGAGACTCTATACTTAGATATTCTATAAATGTAGAAGAAATAACAATGCCTGGTCATGTAAGACTAGTAACTCTGTTCAGTAGTACTAGTGCAACTTACATGTCTAAGAAGATTACTAAGGTTAATGTAGCAACAGGCTCTACTTATGTAATTGCAAACTTCTTATATGAAATTACTCATGTTAGAGAAGTAGTATTACCTGAAGGATTAGTTAATATTAGAGGTAGTGCATTCTATGGTGCAACAGGGCTAACTACTATTAACATTCCTGATAGTGTAGAAACAATTGAATCTAGCGCATTCTATGATACTAGAAGTTTAAGTAATCTAGACCTAACAAATGCAACTAATTTAAGAACTATTGGTTCAAGTGCATTTGAATATAGTGGCCTAATTTCATTTGTTATCCCTGCTAGTGTTACAAGTATCGGAACAGGTGCATTTAGAAATACATCTAAACTAGTTAATGCAAGTTTTGCAAGTGGTACAAACATCACTAGCTTACCTGCAGAAATGTTTAGATATTCTAAGATAGAATCATTTGTTGTACCAAATACTGTTACATCAATTGGTAACTATGCATTTGGCAATGCAACAAACTTAAAATCAATAGTTATCCCAAGTAGTGTTACATCCTTTGGTGATTATATTCTTAGATATTCACTTAGCTTAGCTGAATTAACTATTCCTGGTCATGTTAGAGTTGAAAATCTATTCTCTTCTAAATCTGCTGCTAATATGTCACAAGTCTTAACTAAAGTTACTGTAGCTGATGGATCAACTCAAGTTGCAAATAGCTTTATTAATGGCTTAACAATGATTAAAGAAGTGGTATTACCTGATGGAATAGTAACAATAGGTTCAAGTGCATTCAGTGATGCAACAAACCTAGTATCAATAAACATTCCAAACACTGTTACAACAATCAATGCTAGTGCATTCTTAAATACAACTAAGTTAACAGTTTTAAGTATTAGTAAAGATAGTGCATTAATTAGTATTGGTAATAGTGCATTTAATGGAAGTGGAATTAAAGCTATATTTATTCCAAAAGGTGTAGTAACTGTAGGAACATATACATTTAGTAACACACCAAATCTAAGTGAAGTTATATTTGATAAAGATATCAAACTAACTTACATCTCAAGTTATATGTTCAGCAACACTAAAGCATTAAAACAAATAGATCTACCAGCAACTATAGAAGAAATAAGAGATTATGCATTCTATGAGTCTGGTTTGGAGAAAATTGTTATTCCTGATGGTGTAAAGAAGATTAATGCTTATGCCTTTGGAAGAAATACAAGCTTAAAAGAAATCCATATTCCAAATAGTGTTACAACCTTTGGAGACTCTATACTTAGATATTCTATAAATGTAGAAGAAATAACAATGCCTGGTCATGTAAGACTAGTAACTCTGTTCAGTAGTACTAGTGCAACAAATATGTCTAAGAAGATCACTAAGGTTAATGTAGCAACAGGCTCTACTTATGTAATTGCAAACTTTTTAAATGGTATTACTCATGTAAAAGAAGTTGTTTTACCTGAGGGACTAAAAACAATAAATGCAAATGCATTTTATGGTTGTATAAATCTAGAATTCATCAATATTCCTGAGAGTGTAGAAGTAATTTCACCTAGTGCATTTACTAATACACCGATTAACTTGGATTGATTGAATCAAGTATTCAAATTATGGGAAGAAGGATTTATGAATTCTTCTTCCCCTTTCATATAAAAAAAAAGATTTTACCTAATGGAGGGTAATATGAAAACTAGCAAATTAAGACTAATTTCATATTTATTTATTGTAATAATTGTTGCTTTATTCTCACTTAACACAGTAAATATTAAATCACTGGATAATTATTATATTACTACTAAACAAGAGTTTATAGATTATTTATTAAGTGAAGATGCAGATATGGAAGCATCCTACATTCTTACAAGTGATTTAGATTTTACTACGGGAATTGTTACATATAAAGGTAAATATTACAATCTAGATTCAACCCCGCTAGTTATTCAACCGATTGGTGAAAGTAAAAACGGTGAGGGTAAAGTATTAAGTTCATATTATAATCCATTTAAAGGTACATTTAATGGAAGTGGTTATATTATAAGAGGCCTACATATTAGATCTGAAGCTGAAGATAATGAATATGTTGGCTTATTTGGTTATAATCAAGGTATTATATCTAATTTAGGTTTAGTCGATTCAACAGTAGAAGGTGGAATCCATGTTGGTGGAATTGCTGGCTATAATATGGGAATTATTATGGGCTGCTATAACACCTCTGAAATCACTGGCATTGGTACTATCGGTGGAATTACAGGAATAAATTATGGTTATATTAGAAACTCATATAATACAGGATTCGTTGGTGGAGCTACAAAAGTAGGCGGCATTGTTGGCCAAAACTCCAATGTTATTAGCGCAGTTTATGACCTTGGAATTATTTCTGGGGAAATTACTGAAGAAGGTAATAAAGAATTTGGTTATATTTTTGGCTATAATAGCGAACAAGGAATTATTGGTTATGTAGAAAGTGATACGGGTAAAACTTTCTATAATCCATATCAAGCGTATGAAGAAGCAGGAGCCTATTATAGCGAAGAATATGATATAGGTGTTGGCTATAATGTTGGCTACACTATGGGTCAAGAAACATTTTATGATAATGTTAATGTTCATGTAAAAACATTAGAAGAATTGAAAAATTTAGATAATTACGATTCCGGGTTTACTAATCCAAAATATAATATAAGACCAATTAGTAGTGATCTAATTCACCAAACAACTGGGTTTTATATTCGAAAAAACAGTGATTATCCATTTCCAGTAGTTGGAATAAGCGAAAGCACTACAAAGGACCATGTAGAAAATAGTTTAAATAAAAATGGTTTTAAAGGTGCTGGAACTATCTATAAACCATTCTTAATAGAAGATGAAACTGATTTAAAAAATATTTATAAATCTCTAACTTCAGCTTATAAACTTGTAAATAATATTGAAATGACAAGTTATATAGAGCCAATTGGCGAAGAAAATAATGAATTTAGAGGAATCTTTAATGGTAATGGAAAACGAATTTCCAATCTAGAAATTATCACTGAAGAAGAAGTAGAATACTTAGGTTTATTTGCATTCAATAGCGGAATAATTCACAATCTTTCACTTGATGTAGAAATTATTGCTCCAAATGCATCGAAGATAGGAAGCTTTGCAGGGTTTAATAACGGTCTAATTTATGAAGTTTATGCTCTGGGAGAAATAGTTGGTAATACAACTATTGGTGGTATCGTTGGATCAAACGAACTTGGTACAATCAAAAACTCCTACAACCTAGCAAATGTATCTGGTGTAATTGATATTGGTGGTATCGCTGGCTTTAATAGTGGTGAGATTCATTTTGTATATAATGCAAATACACCAAAAGTAGTTGATGAGGAAAGTTCTAAAAATATTGGTGCGATTGTTGGTTACAATGAAAACACAAATAATTTGAAGAATGTACAAAATGCAGTCTTCTTTATTGATGATAAAAACCTTCCTCAAATCGGTCACCAAACAAGTACTCAACTTCCATATTCAAATTCAGATAATCAAGCAAATAGTTATGAAGTATTAAAATCAATCACTCTATATAGTGAATTTGATATAACCGAGCTTTCAAGTGGAGGCTTAGCTACTACTGTCTGGGCGAAAGAACCAGGAGTAAATGATAATCTTCCATATTTAACTAAAACACAACCGTTTAGAGTTACTGAGCTAGTAGTTGATAGGACTAAAGAGTTAATTGTTGATGATTCAACAATAAAACTATTTGATGAGCTAGGAAATTTAATTATTGGTACTGATGCTGATAGTTATGGAAATGAAATAGATTTAAACTATTTTGTAAGTGTCTTACCAGTAAATGCTGAAAATAAAAAAATTAATTATTATATAGTTTCTGGTGAGGCTTTCGTTGAGATAAATGGTTCGATTCTAAAAGGCTTAAATCATGGAGAAGCTACTATTAAAGCAGTTAGTGAAGATGGAGCAAAAGAAGCAGTAATAAACGTAATTGTTCGTGAACGTGTTAATGAATTATTCTTCACTGACGAAAATGATAATGTCTATAATGATGAAATATATGTAGAAAATTTAAGTGATATATATATTTATCCAAAGAGTAATATAAAAAATCCAAGCTTTACTGATTTTACTTTAGAAATAAGTGCAAATAATTTCTTAATTGATAAAGGTAATGGCTTGTACGGTTTTGATTACTATAATCCAAGTAATCTTGTAGTAAATGGTGAGTATAGCAATGAAGTAAGTGTTAATTTTAAAATAACAACAACAGATAACACTGTTATAGAAAAGACACTTAAAATTATCTTAAAGCCATCAAGTAAAACATATACTGATGATTTAATTAAGTTAATTGAAAATACTACTAATTTAAACTATATAGTGATAGATAATAAAGTTAAATTAGTAAATGATCAAGAAATTAAATATGATAGTGATTTTATCATTTTAGAAATTAATTCTCTCCACTTACAACAAGTAAATATTTCAAGTAGTAATGTAGATATTGTTCAAATATCAGAAAACCAATATTATTTATATATTAATAAAGGTGATGTAATTGATGATGTTTATCAAAATAGACTTAAGGTAGTAGAAATTGAGATTACATCAGAAGCTGGTTTTACTGATACGTATAACTTAGAATTAATTAAAGAACTAAGTCCAATTACTGAGTTAAGTGGAATCACTATTAGTGATGGTATTAATTCTTATCCATACAAACGTGAAGGAAATAGATTTATTGTTGATGGATTTATATCCTTTGCAGTAGAAGAATTATTTATTGAAGCTATGCTTCTTGATTTAAATAGTGAATATTCAAAATCAAGAACTCATAAATTTTATTATTGGCTTGAAGGTCTCGACAAGAGTGAAGATGGCATTATTTCACCTAAAAAGGAATATAGCCAAGAAATAATATATCTTGAGGTTGTTTCTGAAAAAGGAACAAGTGAAGTATATGAGATTGAATTAAACTATGATTTTGCTTTAAATGACAAGTTAGATAATTTATTTATAGGTGAATTTGGTGGGGATAATTTAATTGATTATGACAAAGATCAAAATGATTATCATATCCGATTAGATTATGATGCAAACTTAGATTTATTTTTAAGTTACAAGATATATCCAAATTCAAACCAAAGGGTATTAGTGTCAATTGATGGTAGCGAGTTATTAGAAATTAACAATATAAACTTTACTGCTGCTTATGATGGATTAACGCTAGTTTGGGTATTTGTTCAAAGTTATTACAACTATATAAATAATATCGAAGAGTTCAATACTTATTTAATCTCGATTGTAAGGGATGAAAGTAGTGAAGCAGAACTACATGAATTAAAAGTAAATGATGAAGTAGTAGAAGTTAAAGATAATATGAATCATTTACTTGATAAAGAGTTCAATGGTAATGTAACTATTAATTTAGTTACAAGTAGGTTTGCAAAAGTAGAAGTTAAATATATTAGTTTTACTGAACAAGTAACAAACAACGAATACCTATATAATTTAGTTTTAAATCCTATTAGTGGTAATTACTTCCTTCAAATCGAAAAAGGTGGAAGTTACCTTGTGGAAATTACTGTAATATCTGAAGATGGATTAAATACAAAGAAATATACTTTAGAAGTAAATAAGAGTGCAAGAACAAATCCACTAATTGAGAAAATTATTGTTGATGGAATAGAATATACTGAGTTTGTTTATGATGATATTTCAAATTCCTATAAACTAAATCAAACAATTGAAGTTCCATATGAAAAAGCTAATGTAAGTATGGTTGTCTATTTAGATGAACTTGGTTTTTATGAATTAGTAGGCTCATGGGAAATTTATCTAACAGAAGAAGTTGTAGATTTAAATTTAAATACAGGTATAAATACAATTGGTTTAGTTAGTTATGCAGAAGATTATCACTTCTATTTTGCTAACTATGAGTTTACGATTAAACGTGAATATAATAGTAATACACCATATAAAGTAAATCATTATAAACAAAACTTTGATGGAACTTACTATTTAGATTTATCTGAAGAATTAACTGGACTAGCTTACTCAAATATAGAAGCTACGCCACAAACATTCACAGGCTTTACTTTTGATCCAACAGTAAATGGAACACTGCTTCAAGGTATAATAGCAGAAGATGGATCATTAGAACTGAAATTATTCTATAAGCGAAATGAATATAATTTAAATGTTATTTTTAATGATAGTATCGGAGAAGTTATAGGTGAAGTTGGAAAAATTAAGTATGACTATAATGTAGTCTTAACTGCAACTTCAAATCAAGGATATGAATTCCTAGGTTGGTATGTAAACAATACTTTGGTTTCAGGAAATCCAATTTATGAATTCAAAATGCCTGCAAATGACCTTAATATTGAAGCAAGATTTAATATTGAAACATATCAAATTACTTACCACTTAGATGGTGGAGTAAATAATCCTGGTAATGTTACCACTTATAACTTACTAGATTTAGATATAATGTTACTAGAACCTGAAAAGGCTGGATATCAATTTATGGGTTGGTATTTAAATCCAGAATTTACAGGAAGTAAAGTGCAAGTGATTGATTTTAACTTACTTGGAGATCTTAATTTATATGCTAGATGGATAGAGTTAGAAGAAGTTGAATACCAAGTCCATATATATAAAGAAGCATTAGATGGAAGTTACATACTGGAAACTATAGAAAACTATAGTGCTTATGTGAATGATATTGTAACTGCAACAATTAATGTTTTTGAAGGATTTACATTTGAAGATACTATATCTACAAAATCAGGTACAGTGCCTAGCGATGAAACTTTAATATTAAGTTTATACTATTCAAGAAATACATATAATCTTGAAGTAGTTAATTTAAATCCTGAAGGTGGTATTATACCTGAAGGAATTAGTGCTTTAAAATATGAAGAATTTATCAACTTAAGTGCTACACCAACTAAAGGTTATAGATTTATTGGTTGGTTCATTGAAGGTCTAGAAATAAGTAGTGAGCTAGATTTAGATTATTATATGCCAAGTAGTGATGTTGTAATAACAGCTAAGTTTGAATTAATCGTCTATGAAATTAGTTATGTAATTGATAATAATGCTATTAATCCAAATCCACTTACTTATACTGTTCTTGACTTACCACTAACATTACTAGAACCATCGATAGAAGGATATTCATTTGTTGGCTGGTATTTAGATAGTGAGTATAACACTTTAGTTGAAGTAATTGATGATGACTTACTAGGTGATATAACCTTATATGCGAAAGTAAATATTATTACATACAATATCACTGTAATAATAGATGGTGAAATTGTAGATGCTATTGTAGTTAATCATGGTGATACTATAGAGTTTAGTGATTATAGTAAAGATGGTTATGAACTAAATGGTTGGTATTTAGATGAAGATTTAGAAAGTCCATTTAATCTTACTACTCAAGTAAAAGAAAACCTTACTCTATATGGTAGATATGAACTAATTGAGTATAGTATTGTTTATCATCTAGATGATGGAGTTGAAGTTGGAGGAACCAATCCAACCAAATACACTATTCTAACAGGTGTAATTAATTTATATCCACTTGAAAAAGAGGGGTATAATTTCCTTGGTTGGTATGATAAAGATGATAATTTAGTTGAATTAATTGAAGCTGAGTCAACCGGTGATTTAGAATTATTTGCAAAGTTTGAAATAATTCAATATGAACTAATTATTAAGATTATCGGTAGAGGTAAGGTTTATCTAAATTCAGTTGAAGTTACAGAATTTACTTTATTAGTAGATTATGGAAGTACTCTTAATTTAGAATTTGTTCCTGATACTGATTTTGAGATTGAATATATTAAAATTAATGAAAATACATATGAAGATATCAACTCATATGTTTTAGATAATATAACCTCAAACAACAGTATAGAAGTTAAATATAGTGGTGCAGAACCAGATGTATTAACTTTAATTCCTGGTAGTGGTTATGGTGATAAAGTTTATGAAATAGACCGTAGTCGTGAAGTTAATTTGTTCTTAAATTATTATATAAAACAAACTGCGAAAGCAATTCGAGATAGTTTTGAAAATAGCCCCGATAGAATCAAGTTTTATGATAATAAAGATAATGAAATATCAGATGATTCAATTTTAGGTACTGGCTATATGATCAAACTATATAATCACGATTATACAGAAGTATTAGACACGGTATATGTTGTCTTAGTTGGTGATACTGATGGTGATGGTGATATTACCGCGCTTGATGCTAACTTAGTAATTAGACATATTAAATTAGTAGAGTTATTAGAAAAACTACCGTACATAGTAGCTGCTGAAACTACATATTCAAATATGATAACAGCTATAGAAGTAAATTTAATTATTAGACATATTAAATTACTTGAATTACTTTACAATTGATGGAGAAGATTTGTATGAAGTTATTGAAAAATATATTCTTAATATTTATTGTTGTTTGCATATTTAATATATTTCATGTAAAAGCAACTTTCGAAATTGAAGCATATTTAGAAGTAGATACTGATGAAGTGCTTGCAGGAGAGGAAATATTTGTTTCTGTTGGATTAAATAATGTAAGTAGTATTCCTAGTGAAGAAGATGGGATTGCTGTTTTAGTGATGGAACTTCATTATGATTCTACAAAATTCACTCTTCCACTTACAAATATCCAAGAAACTCTTAACTTAGCTGCAATTTCTGATAGTGCAAAAATATTAAGCGAACATTCAATAGATTTAGGATTATATGCTGATGACATTATTTGCACTGTAGAACTTGATAATCTAGATGTAATAAAAATTCAAATACTCTATAGCGCATATAATCAATCATTAAAAGAAGATGGAGAAATATTTAAATTAAAGTTCACAGCTATTGAAGATACTGGTGGCAATAGTAACTTTATAATAGATCAAGAAGGTAGTATTGTAAAAACATCAAATTCTGGTGAAGAATATAGTGTTAATAATACAAATGCAAATATCCAAGTTGAAGTAATATCTAAAGATGTTAGTATTGAGTCTTTATATGTTACTTCACTTGGAGACCAATATTTTGGAAAATATGTTAATGGTAGTTTTGAAGTTTTAGTTCCAAACGGAACAACAGAAATTGATTTAAATGTTATTCCTGGTTATGATAAGGCAACTGTAAATGGTGAAGGCTTATACCAATTAACAAATTCACGTGGTCAGTTTACGGTTGAAGTTACTGCTCAAGATGGTGAAACTAAAAAAAGTTATAACGTATTAGTTAGACCAATGAAAAATATTAATACTTTAAGTAAAGTTGAAGTAATTGGTGCAGAGTTTATTCTTGAAGATACAAAAACTAATACAATAACTTTAGCTGAACAAGTATCAAACTATGAGTTAAAAATTACTTATTCAAAAAATGTTAGTTTTCTCTTTCATGTTAGACAAGCATCTGGTGCTGTAATCTATCATAACAGTGAAAAAGTTCAACTCTTACCATATAATAATTTCATTGGTACTGAAGAAATTAATCTAGAAGTACAAGCTGAAGACGGAAGTATAAGAGTATATTCATTTGAAATTACAATGGAAGAAGCAACTTCTGATACATCGTTTGCAAATGTTACAAGCAATCAAGATGTTGAAGTTGAAAAGCTAGATAATGTATATACCCTAAATTATAAATATAGTAATAATAATAAAGTTAGAATTATTATTAAACCTAGTTCAAATGCAACTACTGTAAGTTTTATCTCATCTCCTCTTACATTTAGTAAAGTTGGTGAGGAATATATTAGTGATGAAATAACTTTAACACCAGGTGTTGCTTCAATTTATAATATTAAAGCAACAGCTTTAGATGAAACAGTTGAGAATTATTCATTTAAATTAATGATGGATGAAGTAGATACTAGAAGTAGTCTTAATAAAATATACATAAATGGTGAAGAACTTTCTGGATTTTCTAAAGATATATATCATTATGATTTAGGTTATATTTCATATAATATTGAGAGTTTATTGATTGATGTAGAAAAAGAAAGCGAAAAGTCGCAAGTTCTAGGTATTGGCGAAGTAAGTTTAAAATCTGGTGCAAATGTAATTATTATTACTGTAAAATCTGAAACACCATATTATGGTGAAGAACAACTTATAACTACTTACTATTTAAGTTATTATCGTGAAAAGTTAAATCACAATAATAGTTTAGAAGAATTAAAGGTTAATGGTGTAAGTTTGGATTTAAGTAAAAGTGAATTTCACTTAGAATTTCCATATAAAGATTCATTTGCATTTATTGAAGCAAAGTTAACTGAAAATAGCAGTGGTGCAAAAATAACTGGTAATATTGGTTTTTATAATTTAGATATTGGATTAAATAATTTTGTTGTTTTAGTTGAAAGTGAAGATGGACAAAATCAAAAACAATATAAAATCAATATTACAAGAATTGGCCCAAGCTTGGATACTGGATTAGAAAGATTAGAAATTGATTTTATTGAAATTGAAAAAACTGATGATAAATATTATTTAGAAGTTGATTATAGTGTAAATCATATTCACATTAAAGCATTTCCAAATGATCCAAATGCAACTGTAGTTGGAGAAGGTTGGCAAGTTCTAGAATTAGGTAAAAATACATTTATCTTAAGAGTTATTAGTAGTGAAGCTGACCGTTCTAGTGAATATGTAGTTGAGGTATTTAGAAATAGCCCAACTAGTAATGCACTATTAGAAATTTTGGATATTAATGAAATTGAAAATTTTGAGTTTGATAGTGAAAAGTTTACTTATTCAGTTAATGTTAACTGGGAAATTCAAGCAGTAACTATTTATGCAAAAACTCAAAATCCAAATTCCTTAATTATTCAAAATAAAAAGAATGAATATGAATTTAGAAAAGATTTAAGTATTGGTAATAACCAAGTAGTATTAAATGTAGAAGCAGAAGATGGTACGATACTTAACTATAGTTTAATAATCGTAAGACAAACAAAACTGAATACAGATAGTAGTCTACTATCACTAGAAATAGAAGGATATGATCCATTTGATTTAAGTGAACAGGAAACAGAAATAAAATTATTTAATTTAATTGTTCCTTATAGCGAGACTACTATTCGTGTTAAAGCAAGCCCAACAAGTGAAAAGTCATTAGTTGTTGGTGCAACAACCCATACTTTAAATGTTGGTTTGAATCAAATAGATATTACTTGTTTTGCAGAAGATGGATCATATACGATTTATCGTATTTATGTATTTAGAGATGCACTATCAAGTAATAACTATATTGAGAGATTAGAAATCTCTGAAAAAGAAGATTTTGTTTTCCATAAAGATACTTTAAGTTATGTAATATTTTTTGAAGAAAAGCTAGAAAAACTTAACTTAAATGTAATGCTTGCAGACGAAGATGCAGAATATAAAATAATAGGTAATAGTGATTTTACGGAAGGTATAAATACAGTTGAGATTAAAGTAACAGCTGCTGATGATAGTACTAGAACATATACATTATTTATAAATATTGAAGAAAGTAAGGGAGTAGATCCAAAAGTAATTGTAATCTCTACCTTAGGGGCTACAAACATTGGATTAATTGTATTTCTAATTATTCGTAAAAGGAAACTCAAATTATAAGCTAAGGGTGAATTATGAAAAGAATAGTTAAATTCTTATTAGGTGTAATAATTATATTTCTAATATTTATAAACAAAAATGTAAGTGCAAATACTCCATCAAGCGTTTATGTAAAACTTACTCCAAGTGCAACAGAAGTTATGCCTGGAGAAGATGTTTATATTAATTTCAGTATTCATAATACTGATTCTATTCCTGCTAGTGAACAAGGTATAAGTGTATTAATGCTTTACTTATACTATGACTCTTCAAAGTTTGAAATTGAATATTCAAATGAAGCAGCAGGTCAACGTGCGATTAGTGATAAGGCAATAACCCTAAGTCCAACTTGGGATTGGGCTATTCGTTGGCCAAATGAGGTTATGTCTAAATATGAAATTGCTAATCCTGATTATATAACAATCCAAGTCTTATATAACCACCTTTCAAGAGACTATATAACTGATGGAGATATGTTTACATTTAAATTTACTGCACTTGAATCAGCTTCAGGTACAGGTGATTTTCATCTTGTTTCGGATGATGTATATAATATAGTTATTACAGAACCAAGTAGAATTAATATACCAGTTGATAATAGCCAGTCGCTTGCACAAGTGAAAATAACTGGTGAGCCTGAAAATGAATATACAATAAACTTTGACTCAAATGGGGGTACTGCGGTTGCTCCAATAACTGCGGTATATGGAGATCCGATTAGTGCGCCAGATGCTCCAATAAAAACTGGTTATGAGTTCTTAGGTTGGTATGATAGTAATGATGCTCTCTATACCTTTACTACTATGCCAAATCATAATGTTGAGTTAATTGCAAAGTGGAAACCGATTGAGTACTTAATCAAATACGATGCAAATGGAGGCGTTGGATCTATAGCTTCTCAATCTGCTACTTATGATACAAAGTTAACTCTAAATACAAATACATTCACTAGACCTGGATATACTTTCAAGGGTTGGTCAACTTCACCATCAGGTAGTGTTGAATATATTGATGGCGAAGAAGTAGAGAACTTAATGACTAATCCTGGTGAGTTAACGCTTTATGCAGTCTGGGAGAAAATTGCTTATAATTTATTTATCAATAGTCCATATGTAATAGTAAAACGTGGTAGTGAAACCTTAACTAATGGTTCGAAAGTATATATTGATGATGTACTATCTATTACCTATGATCGTTTTGGCTATAGCGGAGCCAAGATATATGTTAATAGTGATTTACTTTCAAGTAACAATTATACAGTTGAAGCAGGAGATGTACAAGTTACAATCTCTGATGAAGAGTTAATAAATTATAATATTACATATCACTTAGATGGTGGAACAAATTCACCATTAAACCCAACAACATATACTGTTAACTCTTCGCCAATTACATTACAAGAACCAACTAAAAACGGCTATCGTTTTGTTGGTTGGTACACTCTAAATGTTGGGGGAACAAAAGTAGAATTTATTAATCCAGCAAATGCAACAGATGTTACTTTATATGCAAGATGGCAAGAAGAATTAACAATTAAGCTTGACCCAAACGGTGGCTTAATAAATGAAAGTAGCGATATTTACGAGTTTACAATTTTCCATAATGAAAATTTTGGTTCTAATTTATTAACACCAACTAGAGTAGGATATACTTTTGTTGGTTGGTATACAGAACTTACAGGTGGAACTAGAATTACGCCAAATAGTAAAGCGACAGCATCTGTTACGCTTTATGCAAGATGGCAGGTTAAATATACTACAATCACCTTTGTTTCAAATGGTGGAACAAGTGTTCCAAATATAACTGATAGTTATGGTAAATTAATCGATGAACCAACCATTCCTACAAGAATTGGTTATACTTTTGTTGGTTGGTTTATAGATAATAATACGTTTAATACTAAGCAAGAATTTCCGCTTTCAATGCCGGAAGATGATCTTGTATTATATGCAAAATGGGAAATAAATTCATATACAATAACCTTTGATTCAAATGGAGGATCAATTGTAAGTTCAATTACAGAAAACTTTGGAACAAATATTACAAAACCAACCGATCCAACAAAAAGTGGTTATGTATTTGCAGGTTGGTATACCGATAATTTTACATTCGCAAATGAATTTTCATTTACTACTATGCCTGCAGAAAATGTAGTATTATATGCAAAATGGTTAAGGGTATATGAAATTATATTTGATAGCCAAGGTGGATCACATCATGATGCGATTGAAGTAATTGAAAATACTAAAGTTGGTACTCTACCTACTCCTACAAAAACCGGTTATAACTTTCTTGGTTGGTATACAGAAATTAATGGTGGTGGAGTAAAGGTTGATGCAAATACAAATTATAGATTTTCAAGTGATATTACTTTATATGCACATTATGAAGCGATTAAATATACGATTAGTTTCAATACTAATGGTGGTTCTAGTATAAGTAGTATTACTGGTAATTACAATGATCCAATTATTTGGCCAACAAACCCAACAAAAATCGGTTATAGATTTATTGGTTGGTATAAAGATAATAATACATTTAATATTCCTTATACCGCTCCAACAAATATGCCAGCAGAAAACATCACTTTATATGCAAAGTGGGAAATTAGAAACGATATAAGAATTACTTTTGTAACAAACGGTGGAAGTGAGATTGCTCCACTAGAAGACTTAACTTATGGTACAAGTTTAACTCTACCTAATACTACAAGAAGTGGTTATAAATTTGCTGGTTGGTATTTAGATCCTTCATTAACACTTACATTTACTTCTTCAACTGTTCCAGCTGAAGATGTAGTGTTATATGCAAAATGGTTAAAGGAATATCAAATAACTTTTGTATCTAATAGTGAAGATAATATATCACCAATTATTAGGTATGAAAATGAAACATTTGGAAGCCTACCAACGCCATCAAAGTTAGGACATAGTTTCCAAGGTTGGTATACTACACCTGACTTTGCAAGTGGCACTAAAGTTGAAAGTAATACCGTAGTAACTGATTCAGTTACTTTATATGCAAAGTTTGTAGAAGAGATATTTGAAATTAGATTTCATTCAAATGGTGGTAGCGAAATTACTCCGAATCCACAAGCTTATACTTATGGTGCAGTAATCACTGAACCCGCAATACCAACAAAAGCAGGTTATATATTTGCGGGTTGGTATAGTGATACTGGCCTTACAACTCAATTTATTTTCAATACGATGCCAGCACATGATGTAGATTTATATGCGAAATGGGTTGAAGAAGATTTAATTGAGTATACAATATACCTCAATAATTATGATAACCAAGGTGGGGTATTAACTATTACACGTTATGGCACATCCACTTATAGTTTTCCAGTTGAAGATGTAAAAGGGTATAGCTTAATAGGATGGTATCGTGATAGTAGTTTTGATGAGTCAAGTTTAGTGAAAAGTGATGATATAGTAGGTGGAGTGGAGACTGAAATTCACTTATACGCTAAATGGAAGATTAAACTTATTACCTTAACATTAATGGTTGATGGTGTAGTTTATCATACTATTATTGATAATTATAATGTTGATATTTTTGAACCAACCTCACCTACAAAAGTAGGACATACATTCATTGGTTGGTTTAAGAGTAGTGATGGTGGCAACACCTTAACTGAAGAATTTGTATTTGATAAGATGCCAAGTTCAGATTTGGTGATTTATGCTAAATTTGATGAGAATCTTTATACAGTTACTTTTGATAGTAATGGTGGTAATCTTATTGCACCACTTACTAGAAGTTATTTATCAAACCTAGTTTTACCTACTCCAGTTCGTGATGGTTATAAATTCTTAGGTTGGTATGATGAGAATGATAATTTAGTTTCATCTCCATATATAGTAGTAGAAGATATAAGTTTAACTGCAAAGTGGGAAATCTTAGGTTATGATGATACTACAATTGATATAATTAATGTATTAGATATGAATGATGCATTAATTAAGAGTGTAGTAAGTGTTGGTAAAAAGATTACAATTTATGTTCCTTATGAATATGAAAATATTAAACTAGATATTAAACCTCTTTATGATATTACTACTGTAACTTATATTAGTAATCATACATTAATATCAGGAAATGAAGTTGTAGTTGATGTTGAGGTAGTTGCATTATCTGGTAGAGTTGATAGTTATGAAGTAACCATCATTCGTGATACAAATCCAATCCTAAGTGATATTAGTTTAAATAATGGATTGAGTATAAACTTTGATGGATCACTCTCTTATAATTTAAATGCTCCAATTAATTTAACTAATGTAGATATAAATGTAGAGACAGTTCATGAGAAAAATAAAATTACAATAAATGGTCAAACTGTATCATTAACAGGTATGATTGCAGGACGCAACATAGGCTTAAATGCAGCTGGAAGTAATACAATTATTAAAGTAGTTGTAACTTCGCTTTCAGATGAAGAATCAACTGAATATCAAATTACGATATATCGTTCTAATCAATCTAATGATGCAGGTATTAATTTACTAAGTGTCTTTGGTAATAATAGTTATGCTAATGAGTTGAAGCAAGTAGGAACTGATATTTTAGGCTTTAATAAAGATGTTTTAGATTACTATATTAATGTAGAGTATCGCGATACAAGTCTAATAGTTAATCCTACATATGCAAGTGGTGCGAGTGGAATTATCACTGGAAATAATAATTTACAAGTTGGTTCTAATGTAGTTACTATTAATGTAACTGCTGGTGATGGCATCACTAAGAAAACATATACAATCGAAGTAATAAGAGAAGCTCCAAGTAGTGAAGCACTACTTGACGAAGTAAGAATTAAAAACTTAGATACAAATAAAATTGAATATCAAGAAGTAGTAACAATTGGTAAGATTAATATAATAAATGTTCCATATGAATATCAAAGAATTAATCTAATTCCAGTAAAATCTACTAAAAGTGCAAATGCTACTGTTGTTGATTTAGGTAATATTGATTTAGTTGAAGGAATAAATGATTTTGTTATTACAATAACAGCAGAAGATGGTATCACTACAAATGATTACCAAATTAGAATCATACGTGCTTATGGTAATACTGATAATACTTTAAGATATTTATCTATTGGTGGCTTAACTTTAACACCAAATCTAGATTTAGATAATATCTTTACATATTCCTTAACTGATAAGCTTGCTTATTCCACATATAATTTATTAGTTGAAGCTGAAAAGAACTCACCTGAATATGGATATATTACGATTAAATATGATTCAACATCGCCAGTAGAAACTAACTCACTTTATATTTATCCTGTAGTGGGTACATCTACAATTCAAATTGTCGTTCATCCACAAAAAGGTGAAACTAAAACTTATACAATCACAATCGAAAAAGAAAATATTAGTGGAGTGTATGAATTAAGTAGCTTAATAATTAAAGATTATAGTGATTTTGTTCTACCACTAAATCCAAACTTTAATATGCAAGTATTAAATTATGATTTAGGTAGCATAGCGTATACTTATGACAAACTAAAAATTATTGCGAGCCCAGTAATTGGTTCTGAAATCCAAAGTGTTAAAGTTAATGGTAATGGTAGTGCTCTAATAAATAATGAGTACATTGCAAATCTAGCTGTAGGAATAAATGAAATCATTATTACTGTAGCATCCTCTCTAAATCCTTCATTAACAAAATCTTATACTGTTTTAGTTAACCGTGAAGCTGGTGAAGATATTAATACTGCAACAATTACAGCATCTGAAGGTTATTTAGAGAAGACAGGAAATACGTATAATTTAACACTTCCTAAGTCAAGTACAGGGTTTATCTTAAATGTTTATCCAGATTCAAATAAGAGTAAAGTTATTATTGATGGAATGGAAGCTACATCAAGATACATTGACTTTACAGGAAAAACTACTGCTATATACCAAATAGAAGTAGTATCCGAAATGGGTAATAGTAATATTTATACTTTAGAAGTAAATAGATCAATATTAAGTGATAATCCAGATTTGAAACACTTAACTATTAAAACTAATAAGAGTAATCAAGAATTTAGTTTTGATTCCTTCCCTATTAGTTTTACAGTACCGTATATTGATGATATGATTTCCTTTAATCCATCATTTATAGATATAGGTGCAACACTCTCAGCCTATAGTGCTCCGCTTGCAGTTGGCTTAAATCAAATAGTATTAACTGCTACTGCGGAAGATGGAATAACTAAGAAAAACTATTTAATTAATATTACAAGGGAAAGCCCGAGTGATATTGCTCTTCTAGAAAATATCATTATTCGTGATTTAATTTTTGATAAGCAATATGGATTAAATGAAATATTTAGTTATAGTAATTTTATTTATAGTAGTAATGTAGATTTTAGTACTAGTGAAGTAAAAATTATACCTATTACTTATACTGGATATGGAATTACTTATGAAGTAAGAAGAGAATCTGGAGTTGTAATTGGTGAAGTTGCTAGTCTAAGCCAAGGTGAAAACAAGTTTGTGATTGAGGTGTTTAGTGAACAAAATACATCAAATATTTACCATTTAACAATCACAAGAGAATTAGGCGATAGTAACACTGGCTTAGAATACTTAGAATTAAGTGATCAAGATTTAGATTATCAAGAAGATAAGTTAGTTTATCCAGATCTTGGGTTTTACGAATATAGTTATGATGTAAATTATGTTTATTTAAATGCAAAAACTTTAAGTTCTACAAGTAAAATTACTTTACAAATTGATTCAAGTATTTATAACTTCGGCACTGAAATAAACTACCGAATCGATTTGAAAACTGGAATAACAGTTGTAAGAGTAATTGTAACTGCTGAAAGTGGTCAAGAAGTAAGTTATAGAATTAACTTAAGAAAAGCTGCATCTACCAGTGAGATTGATATTTTTGATCTTATTGTAAGTGGTCTAGATAATAATGATAATGAAGTGGAAGATTTTGATCTATATGATAGTTTAGGAAATCTAATTTCATTTGATCTAAATAATTCAGTTTATTATGTTAATATTCCATATAGTTACAAAAAAGTTAAAATCAATCCACAAGTTGTTAACTCAAATTACACACCAACAGATTTAATCTTTGATGTAATCCCTGGTGAAGTAGTAAGGGTTGATATAAAAGTAGAATCATTAGATGGCTTATATTACAATATATATAGCGTATTTATTTATGGAGAAATAGGTGACGATAATACAAAATTAGATTTCTTAGAAGTCCTTGATGGAAATAATAATAACTATCTTGTAGATTTTAATCCTGATAAATATGTTTATGATATTATTATTCCTAAGTCATTAGATAAGCTAAGTTTCTTTGCTGATCCAGAATCAAGTAAGTCTACTATTATTATTGGGGACAAGACTAAGAAACCTTATCCAGCTACAGAAGTTGATGTATCGGAAGATGTAGATATTTATGTTTGGGTAGAGGCAGAAAATGGAGATTCTAAACCTTATGTAGTTAGGGTTAGGAAATCACAAAAGTCTGATAATGCTTATTTAGAGTCGATTACAATTACAGATAATCATGGTAATGATATTACAACTGATTTAATTCCAAAATTTGATCCAACTAAACTTGTTTATCAAATCGTAGTAGAATATAATGTTTCAGAGATTAATATTAGTGGTGTTGGTATGGAAGGTGCAAAAATTATTAGTAGCACTAGACTAGCTGATTTAGAGGTGCTTCCAGAAACAAACATTCTTGAGATTGAAACTGAAGCAAGTGATGGATCAAGATTAACATACACATTTATCGTCTTTAGATTATTACCAATGCAAGATTCTAGCCTTGCTAAAATTGAACTTGGAGAAGATTTGATTGATGTAGAAGATAATGTGTATGAATATGATAAGACATTTAGTTATTCAACTGAAAATGTTAAGCTCAACCTTACACCTAATTCGAGAATTGATAAGATACTAGTAAATGGTATTCCATATGAAATGAATATGGAACTTGAACTAGAGTTAGGTTTAAACAAAGTTGAAATTGAGGTTATTGCAGAAGATGGTATAACTTCAAGTATATATACATTAAATATCTTAAGAGATATACCAAGTAAGAAAGCGTATATTGAAGATTTAGATGTAGTGAATGCAGATAATGCGAAGTTTATGGAGAAATTACTAGATGGTAATTATCTAGAAACTAGTTTCAATCCATTTACCTTTATCCAATATATTTTTGTAGAATCATATCAGGATAGTATTGCCCTAAAACCTACTATTTCTGAAAATAGTAGATTAAAAGATTATGAAGAACCTGTAATTGAAGCTTCATTAGATATTGGCTATAACATTGTTCCAATTACTGTGGTTGCAGAAGATGGTGAAACTGAAAATACTTATTTCTTTGTAATTAAGCGCAAAGGTTATTCAAATAACACTAAGATCAAAGAAATAAATGTAAATAATGGTCTAGAATTAAATAAACTTTCTAATAATCTATTTAGAGTTAAGGGAAGATATAATACTAAAGAACTAGATTTAGAGATTGTTTTAGAAGATGAAAATGCAGTATATGAAGTAATTGGCAATGAAAACATTAAAGGTAATGATGTAGTTACAATTCTTGTAACAGCAGAAGATGGACAAACAGTAAGTACATATTACATTACTATAGAAAAAGATTTCTCAATGTTGTATTTAATAATAAATACAATTATCTTCGCTATTATCATCCCAACAATCGGTACAATTGTAACGAATGTTCTAGAAAAGAGAAGGTATATCCTTATGTAAAAATAAGGCAAGTGCATTATATGCACTCGCCTTTTCTTTAATTTTTTTACTATCATTTAGCTTATTTATGGTATAATAAATAAGATAGGAGATGACATAATGGCAGATATTGCAATTATTGGTTTAAGTGGAAATTCCATATTTTTAGAAGTAGAAGAATTTCATAATCCAGGTGAAACAATTATCGCAAAAAGACTTCATACTGAACCGGGTGGTAAAGGCTATAATCAAGCAGCATGTTTGCTTAAACTTGGTTCAAGCGTAGCTTACCTATCTACAATAGGTACTGATCAGGCTGCTAAGGATTGTTATCACTACTTAAATCAAAAACATGCAACACTCTATTTTGAAGAAGTGATAGATGAAAAAACCGCTTTAGCAACAATTCTTACTGATAAACACGGAAATAATCAAGTTACTGTTTATCCAGGTGCTAGTAAACATTTATCACTTAATCATTTAAAGAAGTTTCAAAAAGAAATAGAAAGCGCGAAAGTATTATTATTAACTTTAGAATTACCTTTAGAGATAGTAAATGAAGCAATAAAAATTGCAAATGGGAAAAATGTAAAAGTTGTATTAAATCCAGCACCTTATAAAAAAGATTTTAAAAATATTTTTAACTGTGACTATTTAATTCCAAATGAAATTGAAGCCAAACAATTGTTTGGATTAAAACTAACTGATAATATATTTGATAAAGTTACTTATATAAAAGAAAATTATTTGAAAGAAAACTTAAAAGGAATTATAATTACATTAGGTAGTAATGGTTGTTTATATATAAGTAAAAAAATGAGTAAACATATTTCTGGAATTCAAGTAGATAGCTTAGATACAACTGGTGCAGGAGATGTTTTCAATGCAACCTTTACCCATTTTTATAAAGAAGGTGTAGAAATTGAAATAGCTATTGAGTATGCTAATATAGCAGCAGCTATGTCTACAACTAAGAAGCATGTCTTAAATTCCCTTCCTGAGTTAGATGAAATATTAAAAACGAAAAAAATCTAAGGAGATTTTATGGAATTTATAAGTTTGAAAATTATTAATTATTCAGTAACAGAAATTTTAATTGCCTTTGGTTTTACAATAATCGCAGGTCTATCTACAGGGTTAGGTAGTTTGATTGCAATCTCTACAAAACGAACAAATACAAAGTTTTTATCAATTAGTTTAGGCTTTTCAGCTGGGGTAATGCTTTATGTATCGTTTGTAGAAATATTTTTTAAAGCTAAAGATGCAATTATTCTTGATTTAGGCGAAAAACTCGGCTCATGGATTACTGTTATTGCATTTTTTGGGGGAATGGTTTTAATTGCATTAATAGATAAGTTAATTCCTAAACCCCAAAATCCACATGAAGCATCTTCAGTTGAAGAACTTGAGAGTTTGAATTTAAGTCCTGAAGAGTTACAAGAAAGTAAAGAAATTATTAATTCTAATAATTTAATGCGTATGGGTGTGTTTACTGCGCTTGCTATTGCAATTCATAATTTTCCAGAAGGAATTGCAACATTCTTATCAGCTTTAAACAATCCAAAACTTGCAGTTGCAGTTACCTTTGCAATTGCAATTCATAATATTCCAGAAGGGATATCAGTCTATATTCCAATTTACTATGCTACGGGTTCTCGTAAAAAAGCATTTATGTATTCATTTTTATCAGGATTAGCAGAACCAGTTGGTGCAATAGTAGGGTTTTTAGTTTTGAGCCCATTCTTAACAAACACTCTCTTGGGGATATTGTTTGCAGCTGTAGCGGGAATAATGGTATTTATTTCTGTTGATGAATTACTTCCTGCAGCTAGAGAATATGGTGAAACCCATCTTTCAATTTACGGGATGGTTGGGGGAATGGCTGTAATGGCTGTTAGTTTATTACTTTTTATTAACTAAATAAGTAAGTAAATGTAGCATTACAAGCTAGTGGTGTAACTACCACTGTAAATAAAGGTAAAACTTTACCTGGTTTATTTAGAAAGGATAAAGATGAAGAAATTAGTTATATTTGATTTAGATGGAACAATTTTAGATACATTAGGTGATTTAAAAAATAGTGTAAATTATAGTTTGAAACAAAAAGGTTTAAAAGAAAAGACAACTGAAGAAATAAAGACATATGTAGGGAATGGAATTGAGATGTTAATGCGTCGTGCCCTACCAAGTAATATTAGTGAAGAAGAATTTCAAGAAAGTTTTAATATTTTCAAAACTCATTATGAAGCGAATATGCAAAACGAAACTGCACCATATGATGGAATTATCGAAGTTATGAAAAGCTTAAAATCACAAGGATACTTAATAGCAGTAGTAAGCAATAAATTCCAAAGTGGTGTAGATGAGTTAGTTGAAAAGTTTTTTAAAGATTCAGTTGATATTGCTGTTGGTACTAGTGAAAAAATAAAAGCAAAACCAGATCCAGCTGCGATTAAATATGTCTTTGAAAAGTTAGGTATAGAAGGAACTAGTGATATTTACTTTATTGGAGATAGTGAAGTAGACATTCAAACTGCTAGAAATGCGAATTTGAAAGTTATTTCAGTAAGTTGGGGTTTTAGAAGTAAAGAACATTTAATGAAATTTAATCCTGACTTTTTAATTGATGAAGTAAAAGATATATTAAATATTATAAAATAAAATAATACATGCAAGTCAAGCAATGTGATTTGGATGTTTTTTCTACTTTTTTCGATATTTTATTCACAAAGCTCTTAGTAAATGATATAATAGATTCGTGATGAAAAAATACTAGATGTCGATTGGAGAATGGTATGAACAACAACTCTTATTTGAAACTAATTAATCACAATAAATTAGGTTTTTCATTATATGAGGTAGACGAAAAATCTAGAAAAACACCAAATTTCAAACAACTACAAACAAATGAATTATTTTGGGAAATTGTTGGCGAGGATTTTAATTTAACCAATCATCCTGAGATTTATAATAATTGTATAAAATTATTAAGTGAAGCTCAAGATGGTGAGTTTGATTTAATGCTCACCAATAATTTTGGTTATAAAGCTAATTTTACTTATTTAAGTGATAATAGCTTTATCCTTTCAATAGATCAGAATCAAAAAATAAATAATAAAGACCAATCAATCTACTATGAACAAATAATTAATAGTATGAATGACTTGGTTTGGATAATGGATACTGATTTTAATTTCACTTATATGAGTCCATCAATTAAGAATGTCCTTGGCTATGATGTTGATGACTTTGTTGGGAAAAACATTACTGAAGTAATGAGTGAAGAAAACATCAACAAAGCTAAAGCCCTTTATGATGTTGCAATAATTAACCAAAACCGAGAAAGTTGGTTAATAGATATTAACCAAATGCATAAAGCTGGGCATATGGTTATGATGGAATATATTGTAAGGTTCTTAAAAGATGCAAATGACAACATCACAAGTATGATGGGTGTTGGAAGAGACATTACAGAGTGGATGGTCGCAGAACAAAAACTGAGAGAAAGTAAAGAAAGATTAACTTTATTACTTAACTCAACTGCTGAAGGTATATTTGGTGTTGATCAAAATGGGATTATCACGTTTGTAAATAAGGCATGTTTAGATGTACTGGGTTATGATGATATATTTGACTTAGTAAATAAACATGTAAAAGTGATAATGGGTATAGATAATGACGAAGAATTTTTCTTAGAAAGATTTAAGAAAGTCTTTGCTGGTATAACTCATCAACATGAAGTTGATCAATTTGTAAGAAAAGATGGAAGTAGTTTTGTTGCAGAGTATTATATTTATCCACAAACAATAAATTCTAAAATCGTTGGTTGTGTTATAACATTCTTTGATATTACCGAGAAAATTAAAATTGAAAATGAACTTTATGAAGCAGAAAGAAGTAAATCAGTTTTAATTGCAAATATTCCAGGATTAGTATATCGTTGTAGTTATGATGAACATTATACAATGAGTTTTGTAAGTGATGGAAGCTATGACTTAACGGGATATTTTCCGGATCAATTAATCGGTAATCGCGATATTAGTTTTAATGATATAATAGTACCTAAGTATCGCAAACGTATTAGAGATCGTTTAGATGCTATAATAGGTAAAGATGAAATATTTAAAGAAGAATATGAAATTATTTGTGCTGATGGTTCTACAAAGTGGGTGTTAGAACAAGCACAATTTATATATGATAATAATGGTGAAGTACTAGCATTAGAAGGTATGCTAATTGATATATCTGATCAAAAGAAAAAACAAGCTGAAATTGAGTATTTATCTCAATATGATAGTTTAACCGGGCTGAGAAATAGATTTTCATATGATCGAGCTAAAGATAAGTATCTTTCAGAAGAATATTTACCAGTGTCAATGATTGTTGGTGATATTAACGGTTTAAAGTTAATCAATGATGCTTTTGGCCATAATGAAGGAGATAGAATGATTATCGAAACTGCAAGACTCCTTAGTGAAGTGATGGGAAGTCGTGATCTAGTTTATAGAACAAGTGGTGATGAATTTACTATCTTCTTGCCAAATACTGATTCTGAAGCAGCTTATGAAAAACTAAAAGAAATTATGGATCATGTAAATGAGTATAACTCAACAATCTATAATGATTTATTTAGAATAAATCTAGCACTTGGTTTTGCGACTCTTGAAAATTTAGATGCAGACTTTAAAGATGTTGCAAGGGTTGCAGAAGAATATATGTATAAGCGTAAGCTTAATGATCGTAAGAGTTCATATAGTACAATAATTTCATATATTAAGAGTACAATGTATGAACGTAGTCAAGTAACGGAAGAACATGCAGAGCGCTTAAAGGAATATTCGAATATGTTAGGTCTAGCACTTAACTTATCGCAAGTTGAACTGGATGAACTTGCTTTAGTATCAACTTTACACGATATAGGTAAAGTAGGTATTGATGATAGAATATTAAAGAAACCAGAACCATTAACAGATGAAGAATGGGCTGAAATGAAACGTCATCCAGAGATAGGTTATAGAATTTGTATGGCATCTCCAGAACTGATGAGTATTGCGCCATATGTATTAAGTCATCATGAGCGTTGGGATGGAACTGGTTATCCAGCTGGCTTAAAAGGTGAAGAAATACCTTTACTAGCAAGAATTATTTCGATTGTTGATGCATATGATGCGATGACTGAAGATAGAGTCTATCGTAAGAAATTATCAAAAGAAGAAGCATTAGCAGAAATTGAAAAAAATGCAGGAACACAATTTGATCCGAAACTTGCAAAACTTTTTGCAAAACTAATGCGTAATGAAAAGAATCTTCGTAATAAGAAATAAATTAAAAGTATTTGAAAAAAATATAAAAGCTTTATGGTTTAACCATAGAGCTTTTAATTTTGACTAGTTATTTAAGACTTCCTTTTTAATCCAAAATAAGTTATAATAAATATATAGGTGAAAAGAGGGTGTATTATGAATTTATTGTTTACATTGAATAAAAAATATTTCCCCCAGTTAATTGTACTACTAAAATCAATTCATCATAATAATCCTGATGAAGAATTTCATATTTATATTATTTCAAAAGAATTAGACGATAATCATGTAGAAGAGATTTTTTCAAACTTAAAAGAAGCTAAAGTAACTATAACTTTATTAGAGTTTGATGAAACTTTACTAAAAGGTTCACCAACATCAAAACGCTATCCATTAGAAATATACTATAGGTTATTTGCAGCACAAGTTCTTCCAAGTGATGTTGATAGAATTTTATATTTAGATCCAGATATTGTTGTTATTAATAGTTTGAAAGAATTATATAATATGGATTTTGAAGATAATTACTTCATTGGAGCAACTCATGTAAATAAATTATTACGTAAATTTAATGAAATTCGTGTTAGCGCACCAAAAAATGCACCTTATATTAATACAGGTGTAATGATGATTAATATAAAAAAACTAAGAGAAGAACAAGATGTAAACGAAGTTTATGAATATATTGAAAAACACAAACATAAATTTACGCTTCCAGATCAAGATGTTTTATGCGGACTTTATGGGGATAAAGTAAAATTGATCAATGAATATATTTATAATTTAAATGATCGTATGATTACTATATATAATTTAAAGAACCGAAAAAAGATTGATCTTGACTGGGTTAGAGAGAATGCAGTTATTATTCATTACTGTGGTAGAAATAAACCTTGGAATAAAAAATATCGTGGGATACTTGGGGAATTTTATTATATGTTTGAATAAGTAAATATTTTGTAAATATGAGTTTTGTAGGATGCACAAAACTCTCTTTATTTGGTATAATATTCTAGTCGGAATAAATAATATTTATAAAAGGAGATAAACATGGAGTTTTTTAATGAGACGATTAAGACCCAATTAAATCACAAATCAATTCGGAAGTTTAAAGAAGAAGTTATTCCTAGTGATGTCTTTAATACATTGATGGAAGTTGCAAGAAGAACCGCAACCTCTACTGGTATTCAAGCATCATCAATTATTAGGATAACCGATAATGAACTTAAAAAGAAGATAGCTGAAATTTGTAAACAAGAGTATGTAGGAACTGCTGCAGAATTATTGATTTTTTTAGTTGATAACTTTAGAAATCATAATATTGCTTTAGAAAAAGGGTTGGAAAAGCCAACAGGAATGTATATGAATCAATTCTTCTCTGGCTATACTGATGCATGTATTATGGCACAAAATGTTGTGGTTGCTGCGGAATCACTTGGTATTGGTACAGTGTATTTAGGAAGTATTTTAAATGATATTGAAAAATTATGTGAATTATTAAAACTACCTAAATATACATTTCCAGTAGTAGGGTTAGCATTAGGTTATCCAGATCAAGAACCTCAGCTTAAACCTAGAATGGATATGAGTTTAAGAGTGTTTGAAAATGAATATAAAGTATTTGAAAACTATTTAGATGAAATAAAAGAATATGATGAAGAGATGACTACATACTATGATTTAAGAAATAGTAATCGTAGAGTAGATTCATTTTCAAATCAGATAGTAAAAAGATTGGAAAAAGTTCACCCAACTCGTAAGTATGTATTAAAAGACATAAAAAAACAAGGCTTTGATTTAAGCCTTGATGATTAGACTATTCAATTAAGAATAGTCTTTTATTTATAATATTTTTCAAATTCTAAGTTAATAAATGGTATGTTATTTATTATTCTATCTCTATATCTATTTATATAAAAATTAGCAAACTTATTTTCTGTTACATCTAATGTTCTAAATATAACAATATATAGTATAATTAATCTTAGTTTTAAAAATAATGGTATTTTTAAATAATCTACTTTAGATAATTTGTTTTCACTTAAATAACCTTGCATAAAATGAGGCATTAAACGATTAGCTAATGGAATTTGATCTTCTTCCTTTTGCATAAAAACTAAATAAAATAAGGCGATTGCAATATCACTAATAAAGTATTGATAAGCTGAATCATCAAAATCAAAGACACTTAATTTATCATCTATTACAAGAAAATTTCCCATATGAATATCTGTATGAATTAAGCCGAAATTGTCTTTATTTCTTGGAATAGTATTTATCTCATTTACAACTTCATTTAAACGTTCAAGAATAACACTGTCTTCTTTGGATAGATATTTATTTGCATTTGTAATAATAAGATCTTGGTCCCAAGTATAACGTTTATTGATGCCTTTGCTTACTTTGTAAGTTTTAGTTAGCCTGTGGAAGGAGCCAATAGTTTTACCATAATTATAAAACATTTTATCAGTTGCATTTTGTTTTGATGGAACTTCGCCTTCAGCTTTTGTGAATGCAGAGATTATAAAATAAGACCCATCAGAACAAGCTAATTTTTCAACTAAGTTATTATTTACTGTATTAATAGGAGTAGAAACATTAGCGTTATTTTTTGCAAGATAGTGAATAAAATCTATTTCGGATTTAACTTCACTTAAAGTTCTATGCGAACTATGTGTAATTCTTAATATATAAGATTCATTATTTTTATCAAATCCATAAATAATGTTTTCAAATCCACCAACAAAATATAGCTTTTCTTTACTAATTCCGTATAATACTGCAATTTCACTTAACAATTTTTCAGTTAATAATTCTTTTACATATTTCTCCATAACAACTCCTAAATTTATCTAGATAAATAATTATAGCATGTAAAAATAGTTTGATAAAGAAAAAACCACATATATGTTTATAGTAAATATTAATTCATTTTTTAGAAATAAAAAACTCCATATTTGGAGTTGATTTTTTTTATATGGTGCCCCCACCGAGAATCGAACTTGGATCTAAGCATTACCATTGCTTTATTTTGCCATTAAACTATGGGGGCAAATTCCTTATATATTATATCAAATATAATTCGAAAAGTACATAAAAATGTGCGTATACCTTCACTAACTTTTACAAGTTTCATATTCTAATACTAGAAGGGATAATGTTAGGGGTGATCAAGTGAAGGACTCAAGAAACAATACTAATATCTATGTTGATGAAAGATTATCAATTTTAGAAAAAGTAGATAAGGAGGATAATATTTATTATCCTGGAGAAAATATTACATTTACCATTATATGCATTAATAATTCAGATGAAGAAATATACAATATTTTAATAAAGGACACCCTACCAAATGAAGTGATCCCCTTAGATGAAAATGGTTATTATGTAGAAACATCAAAAGGAGAAATAAAGCAAAAAGGAAATATTATTGAGGTTGTAGTAGATTCAATCAAACCTAAAGAAGCTATTAGGTTGATAATTAGGGGGAAGGTGAGTGGTTAGATGAGTTGTTTGTGTAGACAAGAAGCATGTGTTAACTTGCTTAAAATCTATCAAAACAATAATTTATTATTTCGTAATCACTTATTTTTTGAAGTTATTTATCCACCTAGAATCTACTTAACACAAAGACTAATTAATATAAATAATGATAAAAGAACAGTTAGAAATATAATTAAAATCTTCAACTTTGAACAAACTTCATTTGAAAATATAAATTTTATAAATGAAATTAAACCGGTTCCAAAGGAAATAAAATTTAATTGTATCGAGGGAATCTGGTATTATGATAAAGGCAGGTTAGTTGTAAAAATTCCTAAATTAGAAAGTTTAGGAATTAAAACAATTGATTATTGTATATGTATTGATAATGAATGTGTGTGTAGTAAAATCTATTTAAAAGATAACAATTTAAATAATGGTAATATTAAAACATGTATAAATAAACTCAATCTAAAAGCTTAAATCACTTGGAGATTTAAGCTTTTCTTATATTAAAAAAATAGGAAAATATCGCTTATTTAAATATATTGAAATAAAATATCAAAAAAATAATAATATATTAAACAATTGTAAAAGTTTGTAAATAGTGATAAAATTATATAAAAGGGAAGAAATTTGCAGGAGGTGCAAAGTTGCGAAGTTATAAATTCAAAATACTTATCTTTTCCCTCTTAGGGTTTACTGTAGTTATCTTAGCGAGTCTTTCATTGTATGATACGATTGAAGCTGGAGATAACATATTCCATAAAATATTCTTTTTTATATTTATCTATGCAGTAGTGATCTTAATTTTAATGTTGATTTACAGAATGCTAGATAAGAAGTATGATGATGTAGAAACTTCAAGAAGACTTTATTTTTATACAAAACCTTACATTATCAAAGTTAATAAAAAAGGAAGTTTTATTAATGTAAATAAGGCAATAGAGGAAAAGATTCAAAATTATGAGAAGTATCAAACTATATTCGATTTAGATGTAGAAAACACTGAAATGGACATGCTAGAAGAATTACTTCGCCAGACACCTTTTACTTGTAAGTTTCAATCTGTTGGAATGGAAGAAGTTTTTATTAGGTTTATTCCAGTTAAAATTAGAAGTGGATATTATTTAATCGGACAGGATATAACAGAAGAACATAAACAATTTACATTTCATCGTAATCTGGCTTTGTATTCAGAAATAACGAATTTGCCGAATAAGAAATATTTAAAAATTAGTTTACAAGATTTATTTAAAGATGAAGAATTATTAAAACGTAAAAATTCCTTAGTAGTTTTTGATATAGTTGGTTTTAAAAACATAAATAAATTATTTGGATTTAAAATTGGTGATGAAACAATTAGAACAATCGCAAAGATTGCAAATGATTCACTCTATGATTATGATGCCAAGTTATATAATATTGAATTAGATCAATTTGCAATTTTATTTACTGATTTAACATCTTATCAAAGTGTAATAGATTGGTATGATAAATTCATAATTAACTTTGAACGTGCGATTGATGTAAAAGGAAATTTATTTACTATTAGAATTAAGGCAGGAATATTTAATATTGAATATGAGAAATATAATAAACTTTCTATAAATGAATGTATAGAATATGCTAATCTAGCACATCGAAAAGCTAAAGAAAGTAGAGTAGTTGATTATGCATTATACGATATTGCTTTAGGTAAACACTTCTCGAGAACACAACTTATGGAAGTAGATTTAGCTAATGCAGTTAAGAACAATGAGTTTGTAATGTATTTACAACCACAACTAAATAATAAAACAAATAAGATTGTTGGCTATGAAGCTTTAGTTCGTTGGAATAATCCAAAGTATGCATATGAATCTCCTGCAACTTTCTTAGAACTTGCAGAGAAAAATAATTACATTGTTGATATTGGAAGATTTATTATTAATGAATCATTTAAGATTGCAAAAGATTTAGAAATTTATGATATTAGAATTTCTATAAATATTTCGCCTGTACAATTACTACATACTGGATTTGTTTATGATATAATCAATGCATTTAATAAATATGGCCTTAAGGAAGGCTCAATTGCAATCGAGATTACAGAAACATTTTTGATGGAATCTTTAGATGAGATTATTGATAAACTTAACTTAATTAGAAAAAACGGAATTCATATCCATCTAGATAACTTTGGTACTGGTTATTCTTCAATGCTTTATTTAAAAGATTTACCAATTGATGGGATTTCTATTACGAAAGAGTTTATTAAAGATGCACAAAGTGATGAATTTTCAAGAAGTATTATCGATCAAATTATTAAATTAGCTAATAATTTAGATTTAGAAGTGGTTGCTGAAGGTGTGGAAAATGAACAACAAAATAGGATTTTAGTTAATCTCGGATGTAAGATAGTTCAAGGATATTATATTAGTAAAGCACTACCAAAAGATGAAGCTATTAATTTTATGTTAGACTACAATAGGAAAGGTGTTTAATAATTAGTGAGGGAGATTATGTTTTTAGAAATTACAGATGCAACGGCTATAGTCTTAATGATACTGTTTAGCATACTTGCAGTCTTCCTATCGATAATTATCTTTAGATCGATTAGAAGGGAAAGTAGGAGGTATAAGGAAGAGAAGTCGATTGCTATTGAAGGATTGCTTACAAAATCGGCAATAAAATCACAAATAAGTTCATATTTAAGTAAAATACCGAAAGATTCAAACTTCTCTTTATTAATGCTTGAAATTCAACAATATGATGATATTGTTGATGCCTTTGGATTAAAGGAAGCTGAAAGAGCATTAGAGAAAGCAATCTTTAAAGTTGTACAAGCATTGCCTAAGCGAATTCAGATTGCAAGTTATGGTGGAACAAAATTTTTATTTTTCTTAAGATCTGAATATGACCGCTTTTTCGCAATCGATCTTGCAAGAAAAGTTATCAATATTGTGAATCGACCAATTAAAATATTTAGAGAAACAAATATTAATTTTGTAAGTAATGTTGGAATATGTTTTTATCCTAAACATGGTACAAAGTTCAAACAATTGCTTAACTCTTTAAATATAGCTTTACACAATGCTATTAAAGCAGGAAGTAATAAATATGTAATTTATTCTCAAGATATGAAAAGTGAATTTAGTGATAATATTGAATATCACTTTGAAATAAAAGAAGCAATTGAGAAGAAAGAATTTATACTTCTTTATCAACCAATTATTAATATTGAAACAAATGAATTATACGGTTTTGAATCATATGTAAGATGGCAACATCCTAAACATGGACTACTAGCTCCAATTCAGTTCTTAAATATTATGGAACAATCCGGTGATATATCTTGGATTGGTAATTGGGGCTTAGAAGAAGTCATTAAAGAATATTACGATATTAAACGTAACTTTCCAACGCTTGATATAAAATTTACAGTTAATATTAGTCCAAGACAATTAATGGATAGTGATATTGCGCCAAACTTTGGTAAAATTTTAAAACGATATAAAATGCAGGCAGATAAGATCTGTTTAGAAGTTCAAGAATATTCTACATATGAAAACAATAATACGATAAAAAATAACTTACTTAGATTAAAACGGTTAGGTTTTAGAATAGCAATTAATGGTTTCGGTCTAGATTATTCTACATTTTCTGAATTAGATGCAATGCCAATTGATACAATTAGATTAGATCAATATTTCTTTGATAAAGAAAAAGAGTCATTCTTAAAAGGAAAGCTCACTAGTTTAATTGTTGATTTTGCAAAACAAAACAAGAAGATTGTGATTGCAGAAGGTGTTGAAACTGCAGAGATGTTACAAATGGTTAAAGACTTTGGCATTAGATATGTACAAGGATACATCTACAGTAAGCCAATCCTTCCTCATGAAATGCAAGAATATATTGCAAATCGTTCATGGGTAAGTTTTTCAAAAGATGAAAAAGTTAAACAATTAGAAGATTTAAAAGAAATAATTGATGAAGAATTTATCTAAAATTGCATGAATTGTAGGTGATTTAAGGTCTATTTAAATGACAAAAAACGTCAATATTCTTGACCGATTATAGCCTTCATGATATAATGAGATAAAAAAAATAGGAAAAGTTCACTAATAAGTAAGCTTTTGAAAGGTGTGATAATAATTGAAATCACTTAGACCTATTGGTATTAGAAGCTTATTTTTGAAAAAAAATCTAGTTACAATGGGTATCATAATAACTGGAATACTTTCGATATTAATGACTTTACTTACTTATTATGGATCATATGCTGGAAACTTTATTGTTATTATAGATTCCAGAGAAAGAATAAGTAGTATTGTTTTATCGGAAAATAGTGATTTCGATGATCCGGCTCCGCGATTATTCGCAAACTCGGTTAACGATTCACCTCCGCTTGCTTATTATGATATCAAAGTCCAAGACGCTGTGCTTCAAGATGGGAACTATGATGATCCGGACTTTCAGTATTTTGCTTATTCATTTTATTTAAAAAACAATGGAAATCAAATATTAAATGTAGAAGCAAAATATTTAATTACTGATGTTATTAGAAATTCTGATAAGGCTATAAGAATTATAGTAGTAAAAAATGAAGATTTAGATACAATGGAGGTATATCAGAAAGAAGATACAGTTGAGTGGAATTACCCTCCTAACTACCCAGAAACAAAACATTTTGAAAATACAGATGAGGGATTAGTCTTTACAGAAAATATAGAAGATTTTTATCCGGGACAAATAATTAAGTATACTGTAATTAATTATGTAGAAGGGTATGATCCGGATTGTGATGATAGTATAGCTGGGGGATTAATAAAGATGACGATGAGATTTTCAATTATGAGCCATATCGATCCTGATGAAATTGAAGAAGCATAAAACTAATAAGGAGCACTAGTATGAAAAAATTAATTAATAAGCTCTTTTTATCAGTTTTGTCTCTCACTTTAGCAATCTCACTAGTTGGAACAGTAGTATATGCTTGGTTCTCGATATCTACATTAAATATCCTGCATAACGTAACTTTAGGTATTGCAGCAGATGATGGGTTTGAAATCTCTCTTGATGGAATAAATTATTTTGAAGAAATAAAAAGTGAAGAAATAAATAAATACATAAATAATAATTTACAATTATTAGATGTTACTTCGCTAGATGGAATAAATTTTTTCAAAGGGGGGCCA
>Ga0209075_1000041_pt1 | contig 97212 bp, 85 predicted proteins | sample Stecom2011_FD_187523 | JGI IMG/M metagenome (GOLD analysis project Ga0209075, IMG submission 187523) | Agricultural soil microbial communities from Utah to study Nitrogen management - Steer compost 2011 (SPAdes) (version 2) | ecosystem: Environmental > Terrestrial > Soil > Agricultural land... | reverse complement strand
TAAGTGCTACAGTGAGTTTCCAGAGTAATGGCCAAATCAGCGGAATACAAGTAAAACCTGATATGGGTGATGAAGCTATGTTGAGCAAAGAAGTTCTCAGAGTTTTAACAGAGATGCCAGATTGGGAAAAAGGATCATCTTTTTTAGTTTCGGGAATAGTTAAAGATGACAGATCCGCTCCTGTTCAAGGTGCATCGGTAGTATTAAAAGGAACAAACATGGGCACTGTTACTGATTCAAACGGTAAATTTCAACTCAAAGTGCCTTCTAATGAAGGTTATATTGCTATCTCATTTATTGGTTATAGAACTGAAGAACTTGTATTAAACAAGCTGAAATCTTCTAATGGTGAGATGACAACAGAACTCCCGGTTGTATTTAGATTACAGGGTGATGGAGTAAAATCGTATGATGGTGCTACTCCAAAGAATGCAGTCGTTGTAGTTGGATATGGAGGAAGCAAGAGTTTAAATTAAAAGAGATTAATTTAAATTGTAAGAGATAAAAACGGGGAGGTCATTTGAGACTTCCCCGTTTAGTTTTATTTTCAATGAGTTGATTTGTTCTGTGATATCTTTCAGTTGATGATAGACTAGTTGAATATATCATCTATACCCTGACTGTTTACCGGATCTGTGCTACGGTAGAAATCGGGTGAATAACGCTCAGATCCTGCGCATGGATTATATTCTTCCGGGATATCGAATTTGCCATTATCAGTGTAATTAAGATCGGGGTCGGCATATACTTTCTGATAAAAGAGACCATGAATTGGTAGTGCCATACTTGCTCCCTGCCCGTAAGCCATCCTATCGAAATGGATGGATCTCTCTTCACCACCTACCCAACAACCTGCAACAAGTTCGGGCGTGAAAGACATAAACCAACCATCGGAGTTGTTGTTTGTTGTTCCTGTTTTACCTCCCATTTCACCCTTAAGATTATATCTCCAACGCAATCGGTTACCTGTACCTCCATCTACAACAGCTGTTAGCATATCAAGCATTTTATATGATGTTGATTCGCTGAATATCTCTTTCATTCTTGGTGCAAATGTTGCAACTTCGTTTCCGTATGAGTCCTCGATACGAGTTACCAATACTGGGTCAATTCGTATACCTTTGTTTATAAAAGAAGAGTATGCTCCCACCATCTCATAAACAGAGGCGTCGTTTGGCCCTAACGCAAGTGAAACAACCGGATCGGCTGGTGTTTTTAATCCAAAAGATTCTAACATTCTAGAGAATGCATATGGTGAGTATTGACTCATAATATATGCAGTAACCCAGTTGCTGGAACGTTGGAGACCCCATTTAATTGAGACAGTTTCTCCGCTTGAGTGTCCGGGATTTCTTGGGGTCCAATCTTCACCAGTTTCAGTTTTTAAAGTAATAGGTTGGTGAACAAGCTCGTTACATGGAGTCATTCCTTCTTCCATTGCAAGTGTATATAGATATGGTTTAATTGTAGAACCTATCTGACGCTTACCTGTTGTAACCATATCATATTTAAAGAACTGGTAGTCTGGCCCACCAACATATGCTTTTACATGACCTGTATATGGGTCCATTGCCATAAATCCAGTACGAAGAAAGTTTTTGTGATATCTTATTGAATCCCATGGCGTCATAATTGTATCAATCTCTTGATGCTCCCAAGAGAATACTTTCATTTCAACAGGTTTTTCCTTGAAGTTTTCAACGATATCTGCTTCACTCAATCCTTCATTTCTAAGAATGCGGTATCGATCGGTTTGCCTCATTGCTCTAAGCATAAGATCTTCTACCTGATCACTTACTTCGCGAGAGTATGGTGCATACTTGGCTCCTTTTTTTTCTTGAAAGAACTGTTCTTGAAGGTATCCGCCCATATGTTCATCTACTGCATCCTCTGCATGTTTCTGCATTCTAGAATCAATAGTAGAATATATCTTTAGCCCATCGGTGTATATATTATAATTTGAGCCATCAGACTTGAAGTTTTTATTGCACCAGCCATATAGAGGGTCTTCAATCCATGCAAGTGAATCTTCGGTAAATTGTTGATTTTGCCACGAAGCATAGTTTTTTCTTTCGGGCTTTACTGCCATCATTAGCTTGGCAAGATGCTGGCGATAATATGGAGCGGAGATATCTATATGGCTAGATCTGTTAAAATTGAGTTCAATAGGTAGTTGCTTTAAAGAATCCAGCTCATCCCGAGTTAGATGCCCTGCTTTTCTCATCTGATTAAGAACCACATTTCTGCGCTCCATAGTAAGTTCAGAGCGACGAATAGGATTATAAAGCGATGAGTTCTTGAGCATACCTACAAGTAATGCAGCCTCTTCGATGCTAAGCTCACCTGGAGCTTTCCCGAAATAGGTGCGCGTTGCAGATTCAATGCCTACAGCACTATAGTTAAAGTCGTACTTATTTAAATAAAGATTTATAATCTCATCTTTTGTGTAATAGCGTTCAAGTTTGGCTGCGATTACCCACTCAACTGGTTTTTGATATACTCTCTGAAGTTTGTTGTTTGCTCGAGGTGAATAGAGTAGTTTAGCAAGTTGCTGTGTTATTGTACTTCCCCCACCACTCTCTTCTCTGCGAAGGATAATAGTTTTAAAAATTGCTCTTCCAAGCCCGATGATGTCTATTCCCGAGTGGGTATAATATCTGATATCTTCTGTAGACACCAATGCATCAATAAGGTGAGGAGACAAATCGGAGTAGTCAACCATTATTCTGTTGTCATCGCTAAGCGAATATGTAAATAATAATTCATTGTCGGAGGCTATTACTTGCGAAGCATATCTGTCTATAGGATTTTCCAGTTCGTCGATATCTGGTAAATACCCCACAGCTCCAGTTGAAAGGAGAGTAAAAAAGAGAACAGCTAGAATTATAAGTACCCCAAAGATTTTCCACATTAAACCTATAAGACCTCTCTTTATTGAATCGCTGTTACCTTTTGTTTTGTTGTTCTTAGTTTCTATTTTCTTACCCATAATTTAGATGAGTCACTTCATGTGAAAGTGCATGAAGTGCTATTGGCGCAAAATTACACAAAACAGTCGTAATGAGGAAGGATGATTTATTAAAAATAGTTTTTTGACCCGTTTTGCCTCAAAGGCAGTTTGACATACTATTTAAAATTTAAAAGTAAAACCACCTGCAACATTTATTCCCTGAGCCGGATAGCCGTACCAGATATCATATTTTTGCGAAAGAATATTATTTGCTTTAACGTTCAACGAGAATGATTCATTAATGTCATAAACTCCACCAACATTCAGGTCGTTAATGTTATCCATCTTTATGTTTGAATGATTGTAGTTAGTCCAGCGGTCTCCTGCAAAATAATAGTTGAGAGTAAGTTTTAAATTTTCAATCAACTCAAGAGATGCCATTATATCTACATCAACACCTGGCATGTTATATGCTTTTGCATCAGCAATATCTGTATCGTTATTCACAACTTCACTTACATCATAGAAATTCTTTTTAAGTCTTATTGAAACATCAAGTGGTGACCAAATATTAGAGTGTATCATACCTCCAATATATGAATGTGTGAGAGTGCCATATATTGGTTTAAGATTTTCCATAAAAGGACCTATAAAATCTATACCAACAATATCACTGCCATTTAGTATAAGAAAATGTTGATCTTCAGTCTTTTTGAATCCTCCGAAAATATCAAATCTAAAACCGCTTACTTCACCAATTTTGGTTCCTGCCTCTAGATCTATATGTGTAAATGAAGCTCTGACTGGGTTGTATGTGAGAATATACCTAGACTCACTCATGATTTCAGGAAGAGTATTGTGTTTAAAACCTCCTTTAATAGTTGCATATAGAGAAGAACGCTCGGTTACTCCCCACTTAAGGTCTACATTTGGTACAACTCTCATTTTTGCATTTTCTGAATTTTGAAATAGTAAATCGACTCCCAGTTTTGCATGAGTGTTGTTATTCCCAAATAAGATGTATGGAGCTGCGTTTAGCAAAAAATAATTATCTGCGTTACCATTGTAGAAAGTAGTTAAAATAGATCCATCAAGACCTACCTTGCTACTGGTGCCTCTGAAAGGTTTATCAAAGCCAACAAATGCATGTACCTGACTACCTTTCATCCAGTCGAACTGGGGTGTTTTACTCTGTTTTGTATTGAAATTTTTAAAGTCGATGAATCCTCTATAATTCAATATGTCAGACTCAAGAGATTCTATACCCACATTTGCGGAAAGCATTCCGAAATTATATTTCTCATTATCAAAATATCTTTCATTGTCAAAAGGGTTGCCATAGTAGTTGAATTGCGAATTAAGATATGAAAGATGCATGTTTAGTTTAAGTGATTCTGCAAGATGCAAATAGTTAATCTGTCCCAGATTATCCATTAAATAAGCATTGTTGCTATTTTCTGTTACTCCGTTCTGCGGTTCCTGAGCATAGCTTATATCGCCATTTGTGGAGTTGTGCATAAATGAGAACGATAGGTTGTGTTTATTATTTTCAACCAACCTGTATCCAAATGCTCCATTTATATTGGCATAGTTGCCAGCATTTAAGAGTAGATATCCTTTTTTTGTACTAAACGGAATGTCGGTCATTATTGTACCTGGACGTGGAAGAGCAATCTCTATAGGGGGAGTAACTCTTCCTGCCCAAGTAGAGTAATTTAGGTTCGCTTTTTGAATTGTAGGTTCGCGCAATGTAGGGAGTGAGTTTATTTTATCAGCATCCAGAAGGGTAGGGTTGAACTCACGTTCAAGCTCCATCTGTCGTCTCAACAATGAGTCCTGTGTCTGTGCAAATAGTCCTGTTGACAATGCCAGTACTGCAATTATAACAAATGTTTTCTTCATATTTAGTTATTTCAGTTTTCAATTATTTTTTAAGATGAATGTATTAACGAAGCCTTTCATTAATCATCTGTTGAATATCAGTCTCATCTCCCTTATAATTATTTTTTAAGCTCTCGAGGTATTGTTTAGCTTGAAATTCATCACCCTTTGCCATGTATGTGTCTGATAGCAGAATCATTGAGCGTGCCATCCAATATTGATGTGGAGTGCCTTTTTGCATAAATTCTTTTACCTGAGCTTCGGCTCTGTCATAAGATTTCCATTTATAAAAAGTATCTGCAAGGATAAACTGAGCTTCTGCGCCGTAAATACTGCGTGTATCATTTGAAATGAATTGAAAATCTTCGATAGCGTTTTCTGATTCATTAATCTGTTGATAAGCTTTACCGCGAAGATATCTTGCTTCTGTAATAGTTTCAGGGGAAAGATTGCTATTTGCAAGCAGTTCAGTTGCAGCTCTTGACGCTTCGTGGTAATTTCCTAACTGCGATTGAGTTCTTACAACACCCACCTGACCAAGCTGTTTGTTTGTAGCACTTCTTGCAGAGTTTGCCAATCTTGAATAATCAGCAAGAGCCTCTCTATAATTGCCGTTCTGATATTCCGTTTGAGATGTGTATATGAGAGCATTATCAAGAAATTTTATATTACCTGCATCTATTACTCTGCGGAAATGTGAAAGAGCCTGATCTTTATTGTTTTTCTCATCTGAAATTACACCTAAGTAATAGTGAGCATCACTACTATATGCACCATTTGGATAAGTTTGTACATAACGTGTCATAGCTGTTTCTGCCTCTGTTCGATTTCCTCTCATGTATACACTTTCGGCGGCCAGATATGTTAGTGAGTCTTGTTTTGATGTCGTAATACGTAGACCACCGGGAAGTGCGTTTGCATAATCGACATACGACTGAATATCGTTCATATCCCTATAAACAGTCTCCATTGATACCAATGCATTTCGTGCATCATCAGAGCCGGGGAAGTTTGAAATGACACTTTTATATGCATTTATACTTTGCTGGAAGTTGTTTGTGTTGTAATATAGCTGACCTAACTGAACTCCACCCTGACTTGCGAGTGGGCTTCGAGGAAAATCGTTGAGCAAACGTTGTAAAACTGCAATTGCTTCATTTTCTCTGTTGAGCATAGTTAATGCACGGCTTTTTTCGTATAATGCATCATCAAAATATTGTGAGTTAGGAAATTTACTCATTAGGTTGTCTAATGCAGTTATCTTTCCCTGATAGTTGTGTTGCAGACCCATTACAAATGCTCTTTGGTATGCTGCATAGTCGGCTGCCGAAGGATTAACATCTGCTGCCTGTGAATAATATCTTTCTGCATCATTGAAGTTACGATTGAAATAGTAGCTATCTCCAATTCTATTTAAGGCATCAGCATATTCAGCTTTATTACGATTTGTTTCTGCAGATGTATATCGTTGAAAAGCTTCAATGGCCTGACCATATTGCTGTTGTTTGAAATGGGAGTATCCGAGATTGTACCATCCCAAGGACCAATTCTCATCTGCCGAAGTTGCATTTTGAGTAAACTGTCTGAAGTCGCTTGTTGAATTTGTATAGTTACCCATTCTATAGTAGGTTTCTCCTCTCCAATAAAAAGAGCTATTTCGTGCCTGAGGGTTTAAATTTCCTATCGCTATACTATTATTGAAGTTTTGTATTGCGTCTGACATGTTTCCATTTATAAAATCTTGTGCACCAAGCTGAAAAAATACCATCTGCTTCGCTTCTAAAATACGTCTGCCAGGATTATTAATTCTGTTTATTGCATTCAGAGCTGCTCTGTAATCTTTGGTTGTTAGGAAAGTTTCTGCAAGTATATCATTAACCTGATCTCTATATTGCGAATTTGGAAACTCTCTGATGAAATTTTCAAATAGAGTAATAGATTCACTGAAAACAGAGAAGTTAGTTTCGTGCGATAAGAGTGCATAGTTAAACATTGCAGTCTCTCGAACCTGCTGATTATAATTGTCACGTGAAGCTGCCTCAAATGCCATTTGTGCGAGCTGTTTTTGATTTAGCTTTAGATATGTATGCCCCAACTGTAATTGAGCATTTTGCGAAAGCTCATCGGGTTCTCCAACTGCTTGCTGAAACATTTTCAATGCTTCGTAGTATTTGGCGGTTTCGAAATATGATAAACCCATGAAGTATGCATCTCCACGTAATGGCTTTTCAGCCATGTTCATATAATTTTCGTAATATGGAATAGCACGTGTAGGCTGCCCCAGACGGTAATAGCTATTTCCGAGTATACGGTTCAATTCGTTTGTGTGTGAACTATGAGGATATCTGTAGTTGAAAGCATCAGCTAATTTAATCGCTTCATCTATTCGGCCTTCAAAAAATGTAGCTTGAGCAGTATAGAAAGCAATCTCTTCTTCATATTCAGGATGATTTTTAAGACTTTCGAAACGCTGTAAAGCGCTACTGTAATCTCCATTTGAATAGTCAATATATCCGAGGTAGAAATTTGCTGCATCTCGATATTGAGTGCTATTTAGTGATAATAGACCAAAATATCTTGTTGCTTCGTCCTTATTGCCTAATTGTAAATGTGTATATCCGGTTCGGAAACTATAATCTTCTTGTTCATGTAACTTAAGATAGTCAAGGTCTGCTAGATTAAACCATAACAATGCTTTGCTCCAATCATCTTTATCGAAATAATATGAAGCAATAAGAAAATTAACATGATTAATATGAACAGTTTCAGGATGTTTTTCTAAAAATTCCTTCATTATTAAATCACTGTGTTCATTTCCTTTGCGAAATGAGGATACGGCAATCATATAATCTGCTTCCTCTTTAAGTTGTTTGTCTCTACTCTCTTTAGAGAATTTCTGCAACATATCTACAGCACCGTTCCAGTTTCCTCCAAGGAACATTTCCTTTCCCTGATTAAACAGAAGGTCTGGTTGTGTGTTATATACCGAATTCTGAGCTAATGTAACTTGCGAAATGATAGCAAGCGTAATTATTAAAATTATTTTTCTCATGTGTTTAAGTATATATGGAATATTTATTTTTATGATTATATAATAGTCTGTTTATTGTTGAGAAATTAATTTCTCAACACCCTTACGTACTGATATCAAACCGAATTCTGAAGGATTAAGTTCATTTGGTGGTATAAATAATAATTCTGAAACATCATCCTGAGCTTTTAACTCACTAAAATCATCAACCTTGCATTTGAAGAACATATCTACAGTGTGTACTTCAAAGTTTGAATAATTATAAATATTGGGAATTGAAAAGAGATACTGTATTGACTTTACAATTAATCGTGTCTCTTCTTTAACTTCCCTGAAAGCCGCTTCTTCCGCTGTTTCATACATGTCAATAAATCCTCCTGGAAGGTCTAAAGTGTCTTTAGCGGGATCTTTTGCTCTACGAGCGACTAAAATTTCTCCAGTATTGTTTTCTATTACAGCAACTACGGCTGCAGAGGAGTTGAAGTAGTAAATAAAGCCACACTTAGAGCATCGTTTAGACTTTTCATTATGCTCATTGAAATCAGATGAACCGCACTTTGGACAGTATTTAAACTGACTAAGAGGATGTGTCATATGTTTATTATTTTTTCTTTATTTCTACAATATGCGACTCGGGTAACTCTCTGTTGCGTTTGTCGACTGAAGCAATTACATTATCGGCAAGTCTGCTAAAAGCCATTCCTGTTACAGAATCACTATTTAGTGCTACTGGTTTTCCATCATCACCCCCTTCACGTATGCTTTGTACTACTGGTATCTGACCAAGTAGTTGGTATCCTTGTTCTTCGGCAAGTCTTTTGCAACCGTCTTTTCCAAATATGTAATATCTGTTTTCAGGTAGTTCTGCAGGTGTGAACCAAGCCATATTTTCAACAAGACCAAGAATAGGTACATTTACCTTATCGCTAGTAAACATACTAATACCTTTTCGTGCATCCGCAAGTGCAACCTCTTGTGGAGTACTTACAATTACAGCTCCGGTTATTGGTAAAGTTTGCACTAGTGTTAAATGAATATCGCTAGTACCAGGAGGGAAGTCTATTAAAAAATAATCCAAATCTCCCCAGTCGGCATCACCAATTAATTGTTTTAACGCATTACTTGCCATTGCACCACGCCAAACAACTGCGTCTTCTCTATTTACGAAGAAACCAATTGAAAGCATTTTAACCCCGTAGTTTTCAATAGGTATAATAAGGTCGCGACCATCCTTTTTCTCCAAAACCGGAGCAGAGTCTTCAACATTAAGCATTTTTGGTACAGAGGGTCCAAATATATCGGCATCAAGCAGCCCTACTTTATAACCTTTCTGCGCTAAAGCCACAGCAAGGTTAGTGCATACAGTACTTTTTCCTACACCCCCTTTTCCGGATGCAACAGCGATTATATTTTTCACCCCTGGCAGCAAATCGGGGATATTTGGCCTGGGTGCTTGTTTAGATTTTACAGATATGTTTCCAACAATATCGATATTTTTATCAATTGAGAGTATAGCCTGTTCTGCCATTTTTACCAATGATCTAATAAATGGATCATTTACTTTTTCGGTGATTAGCGAGAAGCTTACCTTCATTCCATCTATTCTGATATCATCTTCTACCATTCCTGCAGAAACAATATCCTGTCCAGTTCCCGGGTAACGCACATTTTTTAGTGCATCTATAATAAGCTGTGGATATATTGCCATAATTATTATATTGTTTATTTTCTTAACCTTTATTTCTCGATTAGGTTTTATATTAATACTCTGTTTAAAATAGCATTTTAGCTACTTTAAAATTAAAAGATTATTCGATACGTCTATTGCGACCGAAGCTTCTATAATCATCCTTTTCGATTTCTACCTCAGGTTCTGACCATTCTTTATCTTTTGGGCATAAAAATTTGATATACTTAATGTTTAAACCTCGTTCGAGCCACTGTTGTTCATAAAATGTCTGTATACCCAGTATTTTATCTTCGGGATTTGAATTATACAAATCTTCGGTATCGAATAAAATTTTAAGGTTGTTTACCTCAATCATTTCTTTAGTATAGCTATATAGAAAATTACTATCGGTTTTGAGATGAATAACACCATCAGATTTTAAGATTCTGCTATACTCTTGCATAAATCTAGTAGAAGTGAGCCTTTTATTGGCTTTTTTCATCTGAGGATCGGGGAAAGTAATCCATATCTCTGATACCTCATTCTCAGAGAAAAAGTAGTTGATTAGCTCTATATGTGTTCGTAAAAAGGCTACATTATTAAGATTGTCTTTCCTAGCTTGAGTGGCACCAGTCCATATTCTGGCCCCTTTTATATCTATCCCAATAAAATTTTTATCAGAGAATTTGCGTGCCAGTCCAACGGTATATTCACCTTTGCCGCATCCAAGTTCTAATATTATAGGGTTTTTATTTTCAAAATAGGTGTGCCATTTGCCTTTAAGAGAAAATCCCTCTTCCCTCAACTTTTCGTAAGGCGAATGAAATACGTTTTCGTAGGAGGCCATTTCGGCAAATTTGGTCAATTTGTTCTTTGCCATCAATATAAATTTCAAATAATCACAGTAAAGGACTATATCTTGTTTAATTCAATCGTGATATAAGTACATAACAAAAGTAATATTTAAACGTTAAAAAGCGAAACTTTTGGTAATGAAACAAACTTAATATTAAAGATGATTCTCTACATAATATATGCTATATCAAAAAAAATCTCTACCTTTGTTAATAACCGTAATAATCATTTTATCAAAGACCAAATAAGACATACAAAATCATTAATTTTAATAATATGCAAGTGAACGACATAATGTCTCAACTTGAGGCAAAGCATCAAGTAGAATCTGAATTCTTACAAGCTGTAAGAGAAGTTTTAGATTCAATAGAAGAGGTTTACAATCAGCATCCGGAATTTGAGAAGGCTGGAATAGTTGAGCGAATAGTGGAACCAGACCGAATTTTTACCTTTCGTGTACCATGGGTTGATGATAATGGCAAGGTTCATGTGAATATAGGATACCGTGTACAGTTTAATGGAGCACTAGGACCTTATAAGGGAGGCATCCGTTTCCATCCCTCAGTTTCATTATCATCTCTGAAATTTTTAGGATTTGAACAAACTTTTAAAAATGCACTCACTTCGCTGCCGATGGGTGGAGGCAAAGGTGGTTCAGACTTTAATCCAAAAGGAAAATCACAGGCTGAGATTATGAGATTTTGTCAAGCTTTTGTTATGGAGCTATGGAACGTAATTGGTCCGGATACTGATGTTCCTGCTGGCGATATTGGTGTAGGAGCAAGAGAAGTTGGGTATATGTATGGCATGTATAAGAAGCTTGCACGTGAACATACAGGCACTTTTACAGGTAAAGGAATGTCTTTTGGAGGTTCAGTGTTACGTCCGGAAGCTACTGGTTTTGGTGCTTTATACTTTGTTGAAAAGATGTGTGAAGAGTATCACATTTCTTTAAAAGATAAAACTATTGCTATTTCAGGTTTCGGAAATGTAGCATGGGGTGCCGTTACAAAAGCTACTGAATTAGGAGCTAAGGTAGTAGCTATTTCGGGGCCAGATGGTTATATATATGATCAAGAAGGAGTGAATACTCCTGAGAAGATTGCATTTATGCTTGAGCTTCGTAATAATGGAGAGGACATTGTAGCTCCTTATGCTGATGAGTTTCCTAACTCAAAATTCTTTCCTGGAAAGAAACCATGGGAGTGCAAGGTTGATATAGCTTTACCGTGCGCAATTCAAAATGAATTAAATCTTGAAGATGCAAAGATCTTAAAAAATAATGGAGTTATACTAGTAGCAGAAGTTTCTAATATGGGTTGTACTGCAGAAGCAGTAGATTATTTCATTGAAAATAAGGTGCTTTTTGCACCTGGTAAAGCTGTAAATGCTGGTGGTGTTGCCTGTTCAGGTTTAGAAATGACTCAAAATGCCATGCATATATCATGGAGTAAAGATGAAGTAGATCGTTGGTTACATCAGATTATGAGCAATATACATGCACAGTGCGTTGCCTACGGAAGGAATGGTGATTACATTAACTATGTTAAAGGAGCTAATATTGCAGGTTTTATGAAAGTGGCCGATGCAATGATGGCACAAGGTGTTGTGTGAAAATAATCTTTACTTTATAACTTTTGTTACTGTTACTGTTTCTTTAAATTACTGTTTTTTCCATTGATATGAAATTACGGAGTTTGCTGGAACTAAGTAACTGAAGTGGTTCTTGCCATCATCTAAAGTGATATTTTTTGCAGTTGTATTGCTGTTTAGTAATACAACTGCATAAGTTCCGTTGTTATTCTCAAAAGCCGAATGAATGAATCCAGGTTCCGAGAAACTAGTAGTCCCAATTCTAACTGCACCCGGTTTCACAACCGCTGACAAGTGACCTATTATGTAATAGTGCGAGTTACGTTTTATAGTCTCAAAGTTTGAACGATCGATATCAACTGCACCATAACATGTTTGGCAACCTCCTTCTCGATTTGGGCCGCGATCACTGTCAAGCATCAAGTTCCATACAATCACTGCTTTACATCCATTATTTACAGTGCCTAAAGCCACTTCACGCATGTCATCTATAAGTCTAACTTGTAAATTTTGTCCATCATTCCATGTCCCAATTGAGGTTTCGGTGAAAACCAGTTCACGATTTGGGTATCTCTCTTGTACTTTTTGTAATTCTGATTTATCACCTCCATAGTTGTGGTATGCAGCTCCAGCTACAATTTCAGAGTCTATTCCTGCATCATATATTTTCATAGGATATCCATTCTGATCTACCATATTATCATAATTATAATTATGATCGAATAGGTATATTTTTGTATTTAATGATGCTTCTTTGAACTTGGGAACTAGATGATTTTGAACAAATTCATACTGCTCTTCCCATCCCATAAAAAGTGATGCGGAGTTTCCTCTATTTAACGGTTCGTTTTGAGGAGTAACCGAAAAAATTTTAATACCATGCTGGTCGAGTGCTTTGATCCATTTTACAAAATAAGTGGCGTAGTCACTATATAAAGCTGGATTTAACTGACCATCTGTCCATGAGTTATATGGTTGCAAATCTGTAAGATTATTTACTTTCATCCATTGTGGTGGTGTCCAAGGTGACCCCATTATCTTAAGATTAGGATTAATTGCTAATATCTCCTTTAATACTGGGATTACATAGTCGTTCTCTTCCGATGTCAATCCAAAGTTTTCAATCCCCGGAGTATCACATAGACTATACTCACTTAGGGAGAAGTCAGAGCAACCAATTGAAATTCTAACATAGCTTTGACCCATTCCTTCGGTATCAGAGAATGTCTCCTTAAGAAATTTAGATCTATTTTCCTGTGTCATTTGTAACAGGTTGAAAGCTGTAGAGCCAGTGATTGCAGCTCCAAAGCCATCAATTGTTTGAAAACGTTCAGAGGGATTTAGTTTTATAGTAGTGGAAGATATATTGCTTTTGTTGCAAAAATCTTTAGTTTGTTTTTTGAAGTCTTGTGACCTGTTATTTGTTGTTACAAATATGGTTACATCACCTTTAGTTGTTGTCTCAGAAGTCTCTCCATTGTTATTAATATCTATATTCTTATTTCCACTAGTATTAAAACTGCATAGTGCCAGTATAAGTACAACAAGTTTTAAATATTTAAATATGTTCATATTATTTTGGTGTTATTTTTTTCTATGAGCATTGTGTTATTATTCAGGTTTACTTTAGATTAATATTAATTGAGTAATAATATAAATAATTCATATGTTCTGAATACTTAGCAGATATGCCTTTAAAATCTATGTTCACTATACTTAGATATTAATAGTTATACAAATTAATATAAAATAAAACGAAGTTTCTACTATTATCTCTAGAATACTAATTATGATTTGTAGTATCTTTCTTCAAAGCCTGAAAAATTGTTATAAATTTGTATTTAGTATAATATAAATTTTACATAATTAGTCATGACCCCTTTCCTATATAAAGTAGCAAAACTTTTCTATTCAAAATATGGCTCAGAGATACACAAGCTAACCTTTGTCTTCCCTAACAGACGTGCAGCTATGTTTCTTAGGAAATATCTGGCTGAGATAACAGGTAAGCCACTTTTTTCTCCTGCAATGCTAACAATACAAGAGCTTTTTGGTTCTCTCTCATTGTACAGGCAAGCAGACAGAATTGAGATGCTTGTTATACTATACAAACATTTCAAGAGAATAAGTGGTTCGGAGGAATCTTTTGATGACTTCATATTCTGGGGTGAAATGCTACTCAACGATTTTGATGATGTAGATAAGTATTTGGTGGATGTAGAGCAACTTTTTGTGAATGTTCATGATTTCAGATTACTCGATGATGATTTAACTCACCTTGATGAAAATCAGATTAAGTCTATGCGTCGTTTCTGGCATAACTTTATGCCTATTGAAGGGAACGAAACAAAAGAGAAGTTTAATGAAACCTGGAAGATTCTTCTTGAACTGTACAATTCATTAAGAGATGAATTGCATGAAAAAGGAATCGCATACGAAGGAATGATTTTTAGGGATGTGGCAGAAAGAGCTACTAATAATAAGTATGACTTTTCAATTGAAGAGAAGTTTGTTTTTGTTGGGTTCAATCTTTTAAGTCCTTCAGAAACTAAACTTCTTACTAGTCTAAAAAGAAGAGGTAATGCAGATTTTTACTGGGATTATGAGTCCCCGCTTGTTCATGATGAACTCAATCGTGCTTCATTCAGAGTAAAAGATAATCTTAGGCTTTTTCCTTCAAAACATGATTTAGAAAGTTCTGAGAATGAAATAAAGAGTAAAATAGAACTTATTGGAGTTCCTTCTGGTGTTGGCCAGGCTAAACATGTATCAAGGATTCTATCTAATCTTATTGATAATAGTGAAATTGGAAATCCCAACGAAGCAATAAATACAGCCATTGTACTACCCGACGAAAATTTATTGTTACCAGTACTATATTCTATCCCCAATGAGATAGGAAAGATAAATGTTACGATGGGATACAGCTTATCTCACTCCTCAGTAGCTGGTTTAGTAGAGCATATTTCTTTACTGCAACAGAATCTGCGTAAATGGAATAATGAAATAGCATTTTATCATCGTTTTGTTAAGGCGATATTAAATCATCCATTAATAATTTTGTCGGCAAAGAAAGAAGCAGATGAACTGAAAGAACATATCATAAAATACAACCGCGTTGTTGTTCCTGTTTCTGAGATAATTGATAATCCATTACTTAGATTAATCTTCACTCCTATTACAGTATGGAAAGATATCACATCTTATCTACATGAAATTTTATCATTTCTTTACAATATTCTAACTGAAATAAATTATTCAGGTGAGGCTGTGGAAGAGAAGAGAAATTCTAATAATTCAGATTTAGAGAGAGAATTTATAGTTCAGTATTATAAGACCATTACTAGTCTAGGCGACAGACTAGGTGATGTTACTGCAATGTCGGTTGACACTTACTTTCGTTTGTTAAGAAAGCTCGCTCGCGGAATAAGTGTGCCATTTAGTGGTGAACCACTTTCAGGATTACAGGTGATGGGAGTTCTCGAAACACGTACATTAGATTTTGATAATCTAATTATCTTGTCGATGAATGAAGGCGTTTTCCCAATAAAGAAAGCAACTAACTCGTTTATTCCTTTTACTTTAAGGAAAGGGTTCGGTCTGCCAACATATGAATTTCAAGATAGTACTTATGCTTACCATTTTTATAGAATGATTAGTCGTGCTAAAAACATATATATGTTGTATGATACTCGCACAGAAGGTACACAAACAGGTGAGGTTAGTAGATATTTCTACCAGTTGAAATATTTGTATCACAATTCTTTTGATATCTCAGAGAGGGTAGTGACTTATGATGTCTCAGCTCCGGTTGTAACACCCGTATCGGTAGATAAAAGCCCTGAAGTTGTACGCCTGTTAAACAAGTTTAGGGCAGGAGGAGAGAAGTCGCTTTCGGCGTCATATATTAATAATTATATAGACTGCCCGCTTAAATTTTACTTTACAGCCCTGGAGGAACTTTCAGAAGAGTCGGAGGTGCAGGAGTCAGTAGAAGCCGATGTCTTTGGAACAATTTTTCACAGATTGATGGAGGTTATATATAAAAGATTCAATAGTATTGTAGTAACTCCGGATGCCTTGACAACAATTATAAATAATGATTCATACCTAAATGAAGTACTTGGAATTGCATTTTCAAAATACTTCTTTAAGGATGAAAATAATCCTCGTAATCTGCAGGGGCAATATTATCTAATTGGTGAAATCCTCAAAAGTTATGTAAAACAAACTCTCTATGTTGATTTACAGTTTGCCCCATTCAGGTATATAGGCTCTGAGTATAGATTCAAAATGCCATATAAAGTAAACGAAATGCTAACAGTTAACTTTAAAGGTAGTATTGATAGGGTTGATAGAGTGAGAGACTCCGTTAGAATTATTGATTATAAAACCGGAACTGGTGAAACTAAGTATAGAGATATTGAACAATTATTCGACTCCTCAAAAGAGAAACGTCCGTATCAAATATTACAGGTCTTTATCTATGGGCTTTTTTATCAAATTGAAAATCCAAATATTCAACTTTCACCAGCTGTTTATTATCTTCGGTCTATATTCAATGATTTCGACCCAACAATAAAGCATGATAAGGATCCCATAAAGGATCTCGCAAAGTATATGCCTGAGTTTAAAGAAAAATTTGATGAAGTAATTGAAGAGATTTTTAATTTATCAGTGCCGTTCACCCAAACACAGAATAATAAAAACTGTGAGTGGTGTTCATTCAGGGATTTATGTAATAAATAATCTCTTTAAAGCTATTAACTACAAAGTCGGCTCCCGCGCCTAAAAGAGTTTTTGCATCAAAAGATGTAGTAATGCCTGCTACAATACAACCAGCAGCTTTACCAGACTTTATTCCATTAATTGAATCCTCAATTATTAATGTTTTAGACTTATCTGATTCAAACTTAACTAAGGCCAATAAATACGGATCTGGAAATGGCTTGTGCTTTTGAGTGTCCTCCTCCGTTATAATAATATCAAAATAGGGCTTTAAGTTTAATAGTTCATCTACTTTATTAACGGTAAATATAGAAGAAGAAGTTACTAACCCTTTTTGCCAATACTGTTCCTCTACAAATTTAATAAATTCAGTAAAACCTTCAACGTACTCTAAATCTATTAAAAGATCTTCAAAAAACATGTTTTTATTTTGTAGCAAATCCTCCACCTCAAAGCTGCTATCCATGTTATTAAAAACATAGTCAAAAAAAGACTCGTCTGATCTCCCAACATATTCATCTAGAAATGATTGAGTATAAGGGATATCGAATTTCTCTAATGTAAGTCCCATTGCACGAAGGTGTAGTTTTTCTGAGTCGATAACTACTCCATCCATATCAAATAGAATTGTTTTAATCTTCTTCTTTTGCATATAAAATGAACGACAATACTAACCTTTTGTTCAATTATTTGAAATCTGTTGGATAAGTAACTTTGTATTTAATTGTTCCATCCAATAGATGTAACCATGTATCAAACTCCCTTTGATCTTCTTTAAGAAGTACAACCCTTACACCATTTATAACAGGTTTTGGTGTATATGTTGAAGTCCATCCACTAAAATGTCCGTATGCAAGTGCAATGTCATGATATTTTACAATATAATCATTCACATGATCATGGCCTACAAAAGTACCCATCACATCTTTCATTTCACGCATTGCCAGAAACATGCCTGAATTCAGTTCGGATGGACATTCATCTTCTTCTCTTACTCCATATCGTATATTTTTTTCATTATCAAACGCAGTACGGTATTCTGGTAGTGGGATATGAAAATATGCTAAAGCAGGCAGTGGCTCAAAATTATTTTTTATCGTGTAATGCAAACTCTGTTTTTTATACCACTCAATCTGTTCAGTAGTAATCCAACCATAACCACCCACACCATCAATGGTTGAATATGCACCTGAATCAAAGCAATAGATAAGCGCACCTACATTAAGATCTTTTTCGTGATTATAAACAGGAATAGCATCATTAAGTACCCTTCCACCTATATTATTAATGGTATTTACATTATATGGATATGATATTACTTTTTCAGCAATCTCTTCTCTAGTAACTCCATTCTCATGATCGTGGTTGCCAAGTGTTATTGCAAATGGGATTTTTCGATCTATCGCAAACTTAGTTATATCATCCCATCCATCAACTTGACCAGTTACTATATCACCGGTAAATATTACTAAGTCTGGTTTCTCTTCATCTAACATTTTTGGAATTAAAATGAGCGTAGTATCTGATTTAGGATTACCTTTTGAATAATGCATATCTGTAAATTGCATTATTTTAAACTCCCCCTTTTCATTAAATGATAACTTCTGAGCTTGTAGAAGTGTACTAAAACTAATAGCAATTATTACAATTAATGCTTTTGCATTATTTAAATTATTCATAATGATAAGATATATTATAATTTATTTACTGCATATATACTCCAATAAATTTAGCTAACAACTCATTTCCGTCTTTTAGTGAAAGGGTATTATTCAAAATTGAATAGTTATCGCAGTCCTCCAGCGCTTTTATGAAATCTTGTTCATATGTTACATCCAAACAAGCCATTCGAGTTGTGACTAGTTGTGAGAAACTAATTTCTCCCTCATTACCATAATCTGAGTTTACTTTAAAAGATCCCATTAAATTATTACATCCTGTATTTCCTACAACTCTGTTATCTCCTTTTTTTAAAGATATAAATGGTTCTTTGTTTTCACTTTCTTTATTAGCGGTAATTTCTTTACTATTCAGCTCAATTAGCCTCCAATATTTATTTAATAGAACATAATCCTGATCAATTTTTTCAAGAACGAAGATCTCAGGAGGGAAATGACTATCAATACTATTACCGTCTGCATCAAGCATAAGTAATTGGTTTTCACCAACACGATACCAGTTACCTACATCCTCACCGTTAGTTTTGAACCTTATCTTACCTCCTGTTTCATCCCATTCAAAAGGTCCATCATCAGTAAACTTGTTTTCACCCTTACCAAGATAATTCATTACTCTTTTGTATGTATTATCTTCATTTAATTGAATATCAACTTCAATTCCTTCACAATCGGCACAAGGTATCATTCCTTTATAAAATCCTGCCCAATCAACTGAATTTCTACTACTATGTTCTGAAATAAACTCTTGTGACATCTCAAGCTCGTCTTCTGAATTTGAATTGTCAGATTTGCCAGACCTTTTACCTGTATTGCACGATGCCAAAGCCATCGTTAACACTATCAAAAAGATGATTTCTTTTTTCATATTCTTAATTATCATTTCCAGTATTAAGTGATTATCTTCTCTCCAATTTTGAAACTTTTATCCTTCTATATATTAAATATAATGATGTTAATAACATAATTAATAAAGCAGCAAATGCTATACTATCAGTTATTTTAATACTTTGTGGTTCAAAGCGAAACTCTACAATATGTTCTCCTTCTGGAATAGGTAGAGCCCTGAGTGTATAATTCGCACGAAGCATTTCAACAGGCTCACCGTTAATGGTTATTTGCCAACCTTTTGGATAATATATCTCAGAAAACAGTGCAATTTCATCTTTACTGGCATTCACATCATAAATCAGATAATCAGAATCATAGTCCACCAAATTTATAGTAGATGAGTTCGTCTTAATCAAAGAGTCGCCTACCGTATTTATATTAAATCCCGATAAAATAGCTTCAAACTCCTTGTCTGCAACTGCTTCCTTGCTCAAATCAATTTCAGATAAAGCCTTTATTTCTTCATCTGCATTATCTACAAAACTGATTTTATCTACAAACCACGCATTGCCCATTGCATGTGGATTTTCTACAGGAATGGTAGTTCCATCCTGTGATGGCATAATAATCCATTTGGTATTGAGCATATTCAACACTTTGAACTTTTCAGCATTTACCGAATCTAATTGACCTTGTGTATTAAATATTTCTTGTTGGAGTGCTGTCAATTCATTCGTAATATGAACATCGATAATATCTTGATATCTACGTAGTTTAGCAGCATGATAGCCTCCTATTGTATTGTGCCAATAAGGAGTAACACCATCGTTGAAAGTGCTGGTTGCCATATTAACAACCCTGTAGTATTTTGTTGTGTCTTGTAATATATATTCGTCAGTTGAAGTTCTTGAAAACATCTGTTGTTGATCGGTTTTATTAATAAAATCGTTGTCATTCAAGTATCTTTTGTTCACATTCCACATATCAACAAGGCAGAGAATAATTATACTTGCAACAAGCCATTCTGATTTAAACTTCTTCTTCAGAAATAACCACAACAATGCAGTACCAATTACTATAACAAAGAAACTCCTCCATGCATCTGATGTGAATACAGATACTCTCATTTCGGTTAAATTAGACAAGAAAGGTTGTATATGCTCAGGTGGCAATGCTTGTGAAAATGCTTGCATTTCAGATGCTGAAATATATGATGAGAAAAACACTTTGGGCGCGATAGCAAATAGTAGAGCAAAACCCCCGGTAATACCTAAACTAATATAAAGAGGCTTCTTGTTGTTTTTTAATATTTCTGGAGTGTAAATCAGCTCTTTTAGTGCCAACACAGCAAGAAGGGGTATAGTAAATTCAGCAATTACAAGTATAGATGAAACAGCCCTGAATTTATTATACATTGGAACATAGTCTATGAAGAAATCGGTAAGACCCATAAAATTCTTACCCCACGATAGTAGAATTGAGAACACTGTGGCTGCCAAAAGAGCCCACTTAACAGGGCCTTTTACTAAAAACAGTCCCAATACAAATAGAGTAAGTATAAACGCACCCACATAAACAGGTCCCGAAGTTCCTGGTTGATCACCCCAATATTGACCAATCTGTTGATATATCTGATAATATTCGGGGCGAGCTTTACTCATCACCTTCTCATTCTCTGAAAGTGGAACTGATGCTCCACCTTTAGTGTTTGGCACCAGAAGTGTCCATGTTTCTCCTATGCCATAGCTCCATGCAGTAATATAATCTCGTTCTAGTCCATCTACTGTTTTATTCTCATCAGAGTGGTGCGATAGTTCCGACTTTCCTCTCATTGTCTCTTTTGAGTATTCATATGTATGATAAAGGTTGCTCAAGTTGGCCGAGACACCAATAATTCCAGCAATAAGTAGCACCCCTGTAGCTTTCAAAAAAACGGTAATCTCTTTTTTGCGAACAGCTTCGACAGAAAAAGCTATCACCATAAACAACATCACAAACAGAAAATAGTAAGTCATCTGAAAGTGATTTGATGATATTTGGAATGCTACAAAAATCATGAATAGCAATCCCCCTAATATATACTTTTTACGGTATACATATACCAAACCTGCAATTGTTGGAGGGATATATGCAAGTGTTATGAACTTCCAGATATGACCAGCTGAAATTAATATAAAAAAATAAGAAGAGAATGTCCAAGCTACTGCTCCCAGTGCACTTATTAGCGGAGATGCCTTGAATGCCCGCATAAGGATATAGAATCCAAGCAACATTATAAAGAGTAGGTAAACATACTCAGGCAGGAAAAGAGAATAAACCTTTTTTACCGTATCAAGCGGCTTTGAGGAGTTGTAAGTGGGGCTCAATTGATAAGATGGCATTCCGCTAAACATAGATATATTCCATCTTGTGCGTTCACCATCATGACGCTCCATATAATCACGCTGTTCTTGTCCCTGTCCTATAGCTGCAAGTGAGTCGTGTTGCGAAATAACACGACCGTCCATTATTGCCGGAGCAAAATAGATAAATGATATAAGAGTGAAAGCCACAATCACTAAAAGATCGGGCAAGAGTTTTTTTAATTTACCTGACATCTTTAAACATTTAAGTTTCAGAGCCGGGTTATATAGTTACTATTGCCATTACCGGCTCATGCAATAATTTTCACAAATTTACATTTATTTCCGGTAAATATCTACCTAGAGGATATTAAAGTTCCCTTATCCAGATGTTTCTAAAGCTGATTGCCTCACTTGGGTCGCCATGATCTTGTAAAATTATTGGTCCCTCTTCATGCTCTCTTACTTTTGGAAACCCAATATATTCCGTTGTACCCAAGATGGTAGTGTTATTTTGTAATAACACTCCGTTTTGAATTACTGTCACCGTTGGGTGTGTTCTATAAGTGCCATCTTCTTTAAATGTAGGGGCTGTGTATATTATATCATAAGTATTCCATTCACCCGGAGGGTTCATTGCATTTACAAGTGGTGGAGTTTGTTTATAAATACTTCCAGCCTGGCCATTTACATAGGTTTCGTTCTCAAAATTGTCTAATATCTGAATCTCATAAATTCCTTGCATGAATACACCACTATTACCTCTGGCTTGGCTTTCACCTGTTATCCCAACCGGAACTCGCCATTCTAGATGCAACTGAAAGTCTTTAAAATTTCTTTTTGTTTTAATGTCACCAGTTCCTTTCTTAACTGTGAATACATTATCATGAACAGTCCATTTTGCAGGATCTCCATTTTTGCTTACCCATTCCGAAAGATCACTGCCATCAAATAAGACTATAGCATCCGATGGAGCAGGAACGGCCTCTTCACATACTTTACCTGGAGTTACAATTTTAGGTTGTGGCAGCCAGTACTCACTCATAGCAGGAGTCATTGGTGCCTGTTTAGGATATGCCTTCTCTTGAGCAAAGATTGTTAAACAAAAGCTAAATGCGATGGAAATTAGAAGTACTTTTTTTATCATAATCATGATGTTTTATATTTATTAGATATACGAATATTTTATTTCAAAACCTTTTACCTATTGTAATGCCCAAACGTGGGTATGCGCCATCATTAATGAAGTCGCGTCCTAAACCAGTATAAACTTCACCTACCCAGTTGTTTTGAGAAATGTACTTCCAGCCAACTGCAAGTCCCAGTCCGGCACCCATAACACTTTCCTCTTTCCATTGAGATGAGCTCCCATCATAAAACAGTTCATCTTCATAGGTATTAAAGATTCCTCCATTTGCTTCAATAAAAAAACCGGCACCATATTTTCTCAGGTTTTCAGAGTTACCGCCAAAGAACCATCGAACGTAGGGTGAAAACAGGAAGTTAGCAACATAAACATCTTCTTCAAGAGCTACACCCAATGAGGCACCTACACTTATGTCGGAGTTGAGAATTCGCTCGTAAGTAATTTCAGGGAAGGATCCAAAAATAGTAGTACCAAGATTTAACTTCAACTCATTTTGAGGAATATCTCTCGATAACTTCCAGCCCAAAGCACGATATGTTTTTTGTGAAAACATAGATAGGCAAACAAAAAGTGCAATTATTAATAACGCATGTTTCTTCATAGAAATTTATTTTTAATATGTTACTTCTATATGAGAAACTGAAATGTCAACTATTCACATCTCAGTTTCAATTAATGACTATATAATAGATGCAAATATAGGCAAAAGGTTGCGATAGTTAAGTTAAATTAACTTGTTAAACAACCTGACTGCCAGGATTAACTATGCTAGAAGGTTCCACCAATGCCAATGCTCCATCTGTATTTTCTGCCGATAGAATCATTCCTTCAGAAAGGATTCCACGCATCTTACGGGGAGCTAGATTGGCAATAAAGCAAACTTGTTTACCAACCAATTCTTCGGGGTTAGGATAATATGCAGCAATCCCCGAAAGGATAGTACGCTTTTTTAGTCCGTCATCAAGCAAGAATCGAAGGAGTTTATCTGTTTTCGGTACCTTATCACATTCAAGAACAGTTGCAATTCTTATATCCAGTTTCTCAAAATTTTCAAATTCAATCGTTTCTTTAATTGGTTTAGCTTTCTGTTTAGCTTTCTCCTCTGCTTCATTAGCTATTTTGGTATCATGCAATTTTTGAACCTGCTTTTCAACAACCTCATCTTCTATTTTTTCAAATAACAATTCTGATTTACCTAAAACATGACCTACGTTCATTAAATTGAAGTTGCCAAGTTGATTCCAGCCTAGGCTTTCAACCTGAATAAATTTTCGAAGTTTCTCAGCCGAAAAAGGTAAAAATGGTTCAATTACGATAGATAGGTTAGCGGTTATCTGTAACGCAATATTTAAAATCGTTGCAGTTCTCTCCATATCAGTCTTTGCTGTTTTCCATGGCTCAGCGTCGGCTAGATATTTGTTTCCAATTCTAGCCAGATTCATTGCCTCTTTTTGTGCTTCACGAAAATGGAAATTGTCGATGTTATACTCTACAGCATCTTTCACTTTCTCTGCCTCAGCAATTGCTTCTTTATCTGAATCAGTTAATTCTCCTAGTGCAGGAACTTTATTGTCGAAATGCTTTTTGGTTAGAACTAGTGCGCGATTTACAAAATTTCCCAATACCGCAACAAGTTCATTATTATTATGTGCCTGGAAGTCCTTCCAGGTAAAATCGTTATCTTTGGTCTCCGGTGCATTTGCTGTTAATGCGTATCGCAGAACATCCTGTTTTCCGGGAAACTCTTCGAGGTACTCATGAAGCCAAACTGCCCAGTTGCGAGATGTTGAAATTTTATCACCCTCAAGGTTCATGAACTCATTGGCAGGAACATTATCAGGTAAATTATAGCTTCCCTCAGCTTTAAGCATCGCTGGAAATACTATGCAGTGGAAAACAATATTATCTTTTCCTATAAAATGAATAATACGAGAATCATCATTTTTCCACCATTTTTCCCAATCATCAGGTAACAATTCAATGGTGTTAGATATATAGCCAATGGGAGCATCAAACCAAACGTATAGAACTTTTCCTTCAGCACCTTCTACAGGTACAGGTACTCCCCAGTCGAGGTCACGACTAACGGCGCGTGGTTGAAGGCCCATATCTAGCCACGACTTACATTGTCCGTATACATTAGTCTTCCACTCTTTGTGATTCTCAAGAATCCATTCACGCAACCATTCTTCGTGTTTGTCAAGTGGTAAATACCAATGTTTGGTACTTCTCTTTACGGGAACACTTCCGCTTAGTGTGGATTTAGGATTTATAAGGTCGTTAGGACTAAGTGAAGTTCCGCATTGTTCACACTGGTCGCCATAAGCATTCTCATTACTGCAATGTGGGCAAGTACCAGTAATATAACGGTCGGCAAGAAACTGTTCTGCTTCTTCATCATAATATTGCTCACTATCCTTTTCGTTAAATTCTCCTTTATCGTAGAGTGTTCGAAAGAAATCTGATGCCGTTTTCTTGTGCGTATCAGATGTTGTGCGAGAATAGATATCGAACGTAATACCAAACTCATTAAACGATTTCTTAATTAATTCATGATATCTGTCTACAATATCCTGTGAGGTAACTCCCTCTTTTCGTGCTTGTATTGTAATTGGGATACCATGTTCATCCGAACCTCCAATAAATAAGACCTCCTTACCTTTAAGCCTTAAGTAACGGGCATAAATATCTGAAGGAACATACACACCGGCAAGGTGTCCAATATGTACAGGTCCGTTAGCATATGGAAGTGCAGAAGTAATTAGTGTACGTTTAAACTGCTTTGACATATTCGTTTGATATAATGAGTTTTTAATTGAGCGCAAAGATACTAAAAATAGCTATTTTATCATTTAGTATTACATCAAAAAAACCCATTCAGTAATATTGTGTTATAAATGTAATGCCTATTTTAATTAATTTATAGTTGGATATTATGGGTTCTTGCTTGTTATACATATTAAATTAAAATAAAACAAAAATGAATTATAACTTGAAAGAGAAGACAGCAATAGTTGGCGGAAGCAGTAAGGGTTTGGGTAGAGCCTGTGCAATAGCTTTGGCAAGAGAAGGTGTGAACATTGTATTATGTGCCAGAAATGAAAGCACACTTTTTAATACTCAAAAAGAAATAGAAGCTTTGGGGGCAAAAGTTATGGCTCTTGTGGTAGATATGTCTAATCCAGCAGATAATGAATTTGTTGTAAAAGAGACTGTCGCTCGTTTTGGATGTGTTGATATTTTAATTAATAATTCAGGTGGTCCAAAACCTGGTTCTTTTCGGGATGTTTCTGAAAATGAATTAGACGAAGCCTATAACTCGGTTCTAAAATATAATATAAGAATGATAAACCATTGCTTGCCTTACATGGAAGAAAAAAGATGGGGAAGAATAATCAATATTGCCTCTATAACTGTTAAAGAGCCCTCTCCAAATATGGTGTTATCAAATATCTTTAGATCGGCAGTTGTAAGTTATGCTAAATCTATAAGCAAGGAGCTTATCTCAAAAGGTATTACCATAAACAATGTTTGCCCAGGGTATTTCAAAACAGATCGTGTAACTCAATTAATGGAGGAGCGTTCTGAAGCCGAGGGGTTATCAGTTGAAGAATATGAAAAGAAGATGATTGCCGATTTTCCCCACAAGAGATATATGGATCCTGAAGAGTTTGGCGATTTGGTCTGTTATTTATGTTCTGAGCAGGCTCGTTCAATTAATGGATCAACAATACAAATTGATGGAGGACTATTGAATGGTTTACTATAAATTTGTATTTAATTATTATCTCACTTGAATTACTTTATAGTTATACATTACTCTCATTTAAATCAATATAAATTAATCCTTTTTACTGTTTTGCTCCTTTTTAAAGCTAATCCAATAATCATTAACAGTTTGTTTAACTTCCTTATGAAGAATAAGTAACCCAATAAGATTAGGTACAGTCATAAAGGCAACAGTTAACATCGACAGGTTCCAAATTATGGTTGTATCTATAAATGAGGCAAAAAAGAATGCAATCACAAATATAATTCTATAAATTAGCACATATCTAGTACCAACAAGGTAGGTGATTGCTCTGTCTCCGTAATACGACCATGCAATTGCAGTTGAAAATGCAAAAAGTAATAATCCAATTGCAACAATATACTTGCCCCATTCTCCCAAGAAACTTTGTGTGTATGCAACGGTTGTAAGTGGCGCACTATGTATTAACGAATTACCCTTTAATATGAGGTCGTTTGCACTACTCGCCAAACGTCCGTTTACTACAGAAATATCGCCATTATATTCAACTCCTCCTTTTTCAACTATTATGTTTTCTGCCAGTGAGCGCGCATGCATGATAGAGTTTTTGTTAACTATTTCTCCGTTAACTACTTGCATAATTCCAGTATGAAGGTTGAGAGAAGATTTGTTATTTAGATAGTTACTGAGTTCCAGAACATCTTTTTCATTATTTTCATCATATATGTCAGCTAGCACTATGATATCAGTTTTCTGAAACTGATTGAACACCTTTTCATTCCATACACCCGAAGATAGCAACACCATTCCTGTGAAGAAGCAGATGATAATTGTATCAATAAATGGTTCTAATACAGATACCATGCCTTCAGCAACTGGTTCATGAGTTTTTGCTGCCGCGTGTGCGATGGGTGCCGATCCCTGTCCTGCTTCATTTGAGAATAAACCTCTATTTACTCCATTATTAAAAGCAAAAGCAAAACCTGCACCCAAGAACCCACCAACGGCAGCTGAACCGGTGAATAAGTCGCTGAATATTGATATAAAAGAGGGAATAACATTTTGATAATTGAAAACGATAACTGCAATGGCACCCAAAAAATAAACTATTGCCATAAATGGAACCAACTTCTCGGTTACCTGAGCAATACGTTTTATACCTCCTATGATTATAAGGGCCAGCAATATTGCCATAACAGCACCGGTAATAACATGTTGAATACCAAATGTGGTGAAGATAGCATTTGATATACTATTTATCTGAGGAAGACTTCCTGTGCCAAACGACGATAAAACAGTGGCTAAAGCAAAGAATCCTCCAAGCCAGTATCCAGTCTTAATTAATCTGCCATTTTTCAAACGTATGTTTAGTCTGTTCTTCATGTAGTACATTGGACCTCCTGCTACCATTCCTTTTTCGTCAAACTCTCTATATTTATGTGAGATTGTAACTTCAACAAATTTTGTACACATTCCCAGAAAAGCAGTAACTAGCATCCATAAAATTGCAGCTGGACCTCCAAGATGTACAGCTAGTGCAACTCCAGCAATATTACCAGTACCCACAGTACCCGATAGTGCTGTAGCTAGAGATTGAAAGTGAGTGGTGTCGCCTCTTGCACCTTTCTTATCGTACTTGCCTCTTAAGATGCTTATTGCGTGCCTAAAATATCGTATTTGCGGAAATTTAAGAAAAAGAGTGAAAAATATTCCTGTTCCTAATAGCAAGAATATAAACCAGTTGTTACCACCTATATATTGATGAAGTGTGAATAAGTAATCATTAATTTGCTGCATATCTTGAGGAGTAAATTATTATGGTTGATACCTAAAAAATCAAAAATATAAATATTTTGTTAAATGTTCAGTAATAATTTAATTAAAAGTCAAATTTTCTCAATTTTGACAAACTTTACTAACTTTGTAACAATATGTATTAATCAAAATGTAATATTTATGGATCGTCGGAGTTTCTTAAAAAAATCTGCTGTAACAGCCACAGGCTTTAGTTTAACACCAATGATAGGTAAGTCATATACTTCATTATTTGGTCAGAATGCCCCTAGCAATAAAATTAAAGTTGGAGTAATTGGTCTTCGCAATCAAGGTTGGAGCAACCTCAGAGCATTCTTAAAATATCCTGAAGTTGAATGTGTCTCATTATGCGATATTGACGATGAATGGTTGTATCAACGTGCAAATGAGTTGGAGGATATGACAGGCAAAAAACCTCCTCAGCTTGTAAAGGATTGGAGAAGGGTAATAGACAACAAAGATGTAGACATGGTTATTATTGGAACTCCCGATCACTGGCACTGTTTACAGATGGTTGCTGCTTGTGAAGCCGGAAAAGATGTTTATGTTGAAAAACCATTGGCAAACACTATAGAAGAGTGTGATATAATGGTAAAAACTGCACGGAAGTATAACAGTGTAGTGCAAGTAAATCAATGGCAGAGAAGCGATCCACATTGGGATGACGCTGCAGCATATGTTCAAAGTGGTAAGCTTGGAAAAATTAGAACGGTAAAAGTATGGGCATATCAAACAAGTAAATGGACACTGCCCGTTGTACCCGATTCAGCTCCACCAGCTGGAGTAGATTATGATATGTGGCTCGGTCCGGCACCTAAGCGTGAATTTAATCAAAACAGGTTTCATTATAACTTTCGCTTTTTCTGGGATTATGCTGGTGGGTTGATGGCCGATTGGGGTGTTCATCTTCTCGACTATGCTATGAAGGGTATGAATGTTGGTCTACCTTCTTATGTTTATGGTGCAGGCGGAAAATTTGGCTATCCCAATGATGCCATGGAGACACCCGATACATTAATGGCTACATATAAATATGACGATTTCAATATTATTTGGGATCATGCATGTGGAATAGGAAATGGTCTTTTCAACCTCCGGGAAGGAGTTGCTTTTTTTGGAGAAAACGGAACGTTAGTACTTACCCGAAGGGGATGGGAAGTTTTGCCTGAGCAAGCTGTTAATAGTCGCAATTTCCCATATTGCTACCCTTGCGATGATGAGAGAAAACCAAATACTCCAAGGATGGAGGCTGTTGAAATGCAACTGGGGAAAGGCAATGGTCTTCATCTTCATGCCGGCAATATGCTCGATTGTATTCGTTCTCGCAATCTTCCCAATGCAGATATTGCAATAGGAGCAGAAGTGGCAAAGTTAAGCCATATGGCTAATATTTCTAGCCGTGTTGGAGAGGGACTTAAATGGGATAACGTTACCGGAACGTTCGATAATTTAGAAGCTAACCGTTTAGCAAAAGCATATTATAGAGATCCATGGAAGCTTCCTGTTTTGTAACTTCTGTTTCTGAAGCAGTGGTTTAAATATATGAAAGCAGAGAATAGTTGATTTATCCTCTGCTTTTTTATTTCTTAAAGACCTAAAGATGATCTTATATATCAATTAAAATTTATATACCCAAGTTTCAAAGGCTTTTAACCAATCATTTAAGAACTTACGCGTTTCAGGGTCTTTTATTTCGTCCTTCTCATTAAACAGACTCATTGTGTTCCCAATATAAGCTTCTGGCTGTTGCATCATGTAAACATCAACAAATACCATAGGCTGACGAAGTACATGGTTAGCTGCTTCTCCTCCAAGTGCACTTATTGAGCTACTCACAACTGCTCCTGGTTTTCCTCCCCAGCTATTTTGTCCGTATGGTCTTGAACCCACATCAATAGCGTTTTTCAATACCCCAGGAATAGATCTGTTATATTCAGGTGTAAAGAAAAGATATCCATCAGCCTCTTTAATTTTTTTACGGAATTCAACCCATTCTGCAGGAGGGTTATCATGATCAAGATCCTCGTTGTAATGTACTAAATTTCCAATTTCAACAATCTCCATGTCAAGTGTTTCTGGTTGCATTTTTATAGCATCAAGTGCAAGTTTTCTGTTAAAAGATCCTTCACGTAAACTACCTACTATAACTGCTATTTTTTTCTTACTCATTTTGTAAAATTATATTTAAAAGTTTAATAATTGTGTTAGTTAACTTGTTATAAAGTACATATATATATCAAAATTTAATATGCAAATAATTCAAGTTTAATAAATAAACGCTTATTTAATGGTATTTGTTCCTCAATTGTAGATAAATATTTGTTATAAGTTCAAATACTAAGTAACTAGCTGAACAATGCCTAGACATAGTCCCAAGTCTCCTCATAAATTATGAGGAGACTTGGGACTATGTAAGGACTTTCTCCTAATAAAAAGCGTATAGATTGTTGTCGGAAGTATCTATTCTTTGAGTGGGGCTGACGTAGTAGTTACTCAGTATGACTAACGCAACTGCTTAAAAAACAACTGCATCAAGTCTGAACAATCACTAGATAATACACCAGAAGTAACCTTTGTTTTTGGATGGAGAAGGAAGGGCGAGATAGCTGAATAACCTCTTTTTGGATCAGAAGCTCCATAAACTAGCCTCGAAAGTTGTGCCCATCGTAATGCTCCTGCACACATTGGGCAAGGTTCTACAGTAACATATAGTGTGCAGTCGGTTAGGTACTTACCCCCAAGCATATCAGCAGCCGCAGTGATGGCCTGCATCTCGGCATGCGCAGTAACATCATTAAGCACTTCGGTGAGATTATGTGCGCGAGCTATAACACGCTGATTGGTAACAATAACTGCGCCCACAGGAACCTCTCCTCTTTCGAAAGCTTTATGTGCTTCTTGTAGCGCTATTTTCATAAAATGGTTATCGTCTATCATCTCATCTAAATTTTATCTTCTCATCTCATTTTCCTCAAAAAGAGTGGGGTAGTCCTTATCCATGTTCTTTAGCATGTGGTTGATGATTGTCTCACGATACCAGCGGGAACGGTTTGTAATCTTATATTTTTTCAGATAAAATTGAATCAATTCATACTCTTCATCGTTTAGAGTAAAAACAACTTTGTTAGTGCGAGGTTTTGCTCGCCCATTCAATTTAAAAATCTTTGTTCCCATTAAATATTTATTGAGTAAACTCAAATACAATAAGCATTTGTAGATACAAAAAAACAAAATATTTTTGCTAAAAGGAAGTATTTATGGGGTAAATTTGTATTTTTACCATGTATATAGGGCTTTTAGCATATTTAAAGTCCTTTTTTCTGTGATTACTATGGCTGAACATAATTTATTGGGGACGAAAGGAGAGGACCTGGCCGTTGAGTATTTGAAAGATAAAGGTCACCATGTTATCGAAAGAAACTGGAGATTTAGTGGATATGAAATTGATGTAATCAGTGAAGACGAGGAATTTATCGTATTTGTAGAGGTAAAGACTCGATCGTCATCGCACTGGGGAAATCCCGAGGATGCTATTGGTAAGCATAGAATGCGAAGGATGATTAACGGAGCAAGTAATTATCTTAAACTAAATAGTATAGATAAACCGGCTAGGTTTGATATTGTAGCTATTGTAGTGAGTGAAGGAGAAAAGGAGATTGAGCACTTTGAAGATGCATTTCTTGCTTTTCTATAACTAATCAGATTTGTTGTCAATTGATTTGACATAAAAATTTTGTTTGTATGAATATTGAGGATCTTTTTGATTATTGTATGTCGATAAAGGGAGCTGAAGCTACTACACCTTTTGATGAGTCTACCATAGTTATGAAGGTTATGAACAAGATGTTTGCATTAATCCCTACCGAAAACGAAGTTTTCAGTATAACTCTCAAATGTGACCCCGGAAAAGCAATAGAATTAAGAGAAACCTACAACTGTGTGGAGGCTGCTTTTCATATGAATAAAACATACTGGAACACAATATGGATGGATGGATCAATGGCAGATAGTGAAATTAAAGTTTGGATTAATCATTCAGTTGATGAAGTGATTAAAAAATTACCCAAAATAAAACAAGCAGAGTATTATGGAACTACTAAGTAAAAACCGCCTAATAGTAAAGCTTGAAGAAATTGATTCTACAAATAATTATTTGAAGAAACTTCTTCATGAACAACATCCTGATGAGGGGTCAATTGTTTTTACAGATTTTCAGTTTGCCGGAAGAGGTCAGATGGGTAATGGGTGGGTCTCTGAGTCTGGTAGAAACCTATTACTAAGCTTACTTATATATCCTGAAAAATTGCTAGCTAATGAACAATTTATAATCTCAAGAATTGCATCCTTAGCAGTAAAAAACTGCTTAGATCAGTTTGTAGATGACATACGAATTAAATGGCCCAACGATATATACTGGAAGGACAAAAAAATAGCAGGGATGCTTATCGAAAATGATGTTCAGGGGCGATATATACAAAACTCGGTTATAGGTATAGGAATAAATATTAATCAGCTAAACTTTCCTGATGATCTGCCAAACCCTATTTCGCTAAAACAGATAACAGGTATTGATAGCGATATAAATAATATAGCTGATATCTTTGTGAGAGAGTTTTTCTTACTTTATCGTGAATTTCAGGATGGTAAAACAAATCAAATTGAGGACGAGTATATGCTCGACCTTTATAGAATAAACGAATACAACTGGTTTAAGGATGAGAACAGTAGCTTTAGAGCTATTATAAAGGAGGTTTTACCTTCGGGACATCTGGTTTTGGAAACGATGAATGAAGGTGAATTGCGTCAATATGCTTTTAAAGAGGTGTCATTTATCGATCTTGAATAAAAGAGAATAACTTAATTTGTAAAAAACAAACAATATATGCAGTATAACAGAATTTTATTGAAGCTTAGTGGTGAGTCGCTAATGGGCAACAACGAGTATGGAATTGATGAAGAGCGACTTTCTGAGTATGCCGAGCAGATTCAGGAGGTGTCGGAAATGGGTATTCAGATTGGTATAGTAATTGGAGGAGGAAATATTTTTAGAGGTCTGAGCGGTGCTACAAAAGGTTTTGACCGCGTAAAAGGTGATCAAATGGGAATGCTTGCAACAGTTATAAATAGTTTAGCATTGAGTTCTGCACTAACTTCAATTGGTCAGGCGAATCGTGTATATACTGCTATTAGAATGGAGCCTGTGGGTGAACTTTACTCAAAATGGAAAGCTATTGAGTCTATGGAAAAAGGAGAAGTAGCAATCCTTTCAGGAGGTACTGGTAATCCATTCTTTACAACTGATACCGCTTCGGCCTTGAGGGGTATTGAAATAGAGGCGGATGCTATGTTTAAAGGTACGCGTGTTGATGGTGTTTATACTGCTGATCCTGAAAAAGATAAAACAGCAACCATGTTTCAGTCGATCTCTTTTGATGAGGTGTATGAAAAGGGCCTAAAAGTGATGGATTTAACTGCAACAACTATGTGCAAAGAAAATAATCTCCCTATTGTTGTTTTTAATATGGATATTGTTGGGAACCTTAAAAAAGTGATTAGCGGTGAAAACATAGGGACTATAGTACATGTATGATAGTTGACAATTAGTTATTTTTCACTATTTTTGTTTATCAAACATACAGATCTGAGAATTAATCAAAACAGGATATATATGGAAACTACAGTAATTAAGCAGGATGCTGAAGAGAAAATGAAAATGACAATCGAATTCTTAAATGAAACGTTCTCAAGAATTCGCGCAGGAAGGGCAAACACACATATACTTGATGGTATTCGTGTTGATTACTACGGAAGTTTGGTTCCACTATCAAACGTTTCAACAGTAACAACTCCCGATGCAAAATCTATCTTGATACAGCCATGGGAAAAATCTATGTTGAAAGTAGTGGAAAAGGCTATTATGGACTCTGAGGTAGGTATCACACCTGAGAATAATGGCGAGGTTATAAGACTTGGCATTCCACCACTAACAGAAGAGCGAAGGAAACAGCTTGTTAAACAAACTAAACAAGAGGCCGAAGATGCTAAAATAAGTATTAGAAATGCTCGCAGAGAGGGGATAGATGAAGTGAAAAAAGCTGTAAAAGCGGGTCTACCTGAGGATGCAGGCAAAACTGCAGAAGATGAACTTCAAAAACTGCACGATAAATTTATCAAGCATGTAGACGAACTGTTTGTAGATAAAGAAAAAGAAATTCTTACCGTTTAATGGCAAGTGTAGCAAAGGGGCTGGTTGTTAGAAATACAGGTAACACTTACCTAGTTAGGGATGATGTTGGCAACGAGTTCATAAGTAAGGCTAAAGGGAATCTACGTTTAAAGGGTATCCGAAGTACAAGTCCCGTTGTGGTTGGAGATATTGTATATTTAGATGTTAACCCTGATGGAACAGCCTTCATTACTGAAATAGAAAATAGAAAAAATTACATTGTACGTAAAGCATCCAACCTTTCTAAACATGCCCATATCCTTGCTGCAAATATTGATCTGGCATTGTTATGCGTGACTGTGCGCTATCCTCAGACGACAACTGTATTTATTGATCGATTTCTGATGACTGCAGTAGCATACTCAGTGCCGGTTCATCTGATTTTTAATAAAATTGACCTTTATGAAGATGAAGTTGATAGAGATTATCTTGATGCAATTATAAACTTATATACAACTATTGGATATCCTTGTCTGAAAACATCGATGACGACAGGGGAGGGTGTTGATGAACTTAACAAGGTCACAAAGGATAAGGTAGTATTGTTAGCCGGACATTCGGGAGTAGGTAAATCCACTATCATTAATTCACTTAGAGGCGAAAAGGTACAGAAAGTTGGAGAGATATCTAGTTATCATTCAAAAGGGATGCATACAACCACCTACTCAGAGATAATTGATCTCAAAAACGGAGGTATGGTTATTGATACACCTGGAATTAAAGGTTTTGGAACTATTGATATGAAAGTAGAGGAGGTATCTCACTATTTTCCCGAAATATTTAAGTTCTCAAACAAATGTAAATATAACAACTGTTTACATCTAAACGAGCCAGATTGTGCTGTAATGAAAGCTTTAGAAAATCACTATATAAGTGAGAGTAGATACCATTCATATCTTAATATTATGGAAGATATTGGTGGTGGTAAATATCGTGTTTGATTATGCAAATAAATGCCACACTGCTACTGATAATTGAGACAATCTATCTGCTTACGGTTGCAAGTATTGTAGTGGTTGTTATCTCAGAAAACAGGAATCCAATTAAGACTGTTGCATGGATTTTAGCTGTTGTGTTTCTGCCTTTTATTGGTATTATTTGGTATGCTGTTTTTGGACAGGATGCAACAAAAAAACATGTGATCTCTAAAAGGATGTACAGTAAGCTTAAGAGAAGGCCTCTTGATGAGATGGGTACTCCTGTTGAGTTTGATGTTCCGGATGAGCATACCAATTTAGTTGCCTTGCTTAAAAACATGGATTATAATCCTCTTCTCGGAGGAAATGACGTGAAATTATTTACAAGTGGTGCTGAGAAGTTTAATTACCTTTTTTATGATATCGAGAGAGCTCAGGAACATATTCATATAGAGTATTATGTTCTTATTGATGATGACCTTGGGCATAAGCTCCAGGAAGCACTTATAAAAAAGGCGAAGGAGGGTGTAGAGGTAAGAATAATCTATGATAGTTTCGGATCGAGGAAAGTAAATAAGAATTTTTTTGAGGATTTCAGGATGGCAGGTATCGAGGCTGAACCATTCTTAAAACTGACATGGAGTGCACTCACTTCGCGATTGAATTACAGAACTCACCGTAAAATAATTGTTATTGACGGAAAGATAGGTTACATGGGGGGAATGAATATTGCAGACCGATATATCAAAGGTTTAAAATGGGGGCTGTGGCGAGATACTCATGCAAGAATAGTAGGTAAGGGGGTTCAAGGATTACAGTCAGTTTTTTTAATCGACTGGTACTTAGTTTCTCAAACGCTTATTACATCACGAAAATACTTCCCTTCGCTTGATAATTGTGGAAATGCACCTATGCAAATAGTTAATAGCGGACCTTTAAGTGAAGCAAACGAATTATCACATGGTATTACTCAAGCTATTTATGAAGCTAAAAAATCTATTTACATCCAGACTCCTTATTTCCTGCCTCCGGAAGGTATGCTTAATGCTCTGATAGCAGCGGCAATAAGGGGAGTTGATGTAAGGGTGATGATGTCTGAAAAATCGGATGTGACAATCGTACAGCTTGCTTCCAAATCATATATTAAGAATTTACTTAAGGCTGGAGTAAAGGTTTATTTCTATACTAATGGCTTTATGCATTCTAAGTTAATGATCTTTGATGATTCACTAACTTTAATTGGATCGGCCAATTTCGATACTCGCAGCTTTGAGCAGAATTTTGAGGTAGAGGCATTTATATATGATAATGATGTTACTAGTAAAGCAGTTGATATATTTATAGAAGATCAGAGAAATACCGAACAGCAACACCTGAAGGATTGGATGAAACGACCAGTAACAAAGCGTTTTATTGAATCTCTGTTACGTCTTTTTGCACCACTTCTTTAGTTTTAACGGAAATTTTTAATTAATGATAGCAGATGAAGAGAATTTTTCTAATAGGTTATATGGGGTCGGGTAAAACCACAGTTGGTAAGAGATTGGCTAAGTCTCTCTCGCTTTCATTTGTCGATTTAGATGATTTTATACAAAATAAATACAGAAAAACTATTGCAGAGATTTTTGCAGAGATTGGCGAGGAGGAGTTTAGAAAAATAGAGAGAAAAGCGCTTAGAGAAGTGTCAGAAATTGAAGATGTGGTGATTTCTACCGGAGGCGGTGCTCCCTGTTATTTTGATAATATGAATATTATGAACAATGCCGGTTTAACGTTATATATTGAAGCAGAGCCAGAGGAGCTGGCATCACGTTTGCTTTCTTCTAAGTCGGTGAGACCGCTAATTGCTGGTAAATCTGAGGAAGAACTGATACCTTTTATCAGGGAACATTTGTTGCAAAGAGAACGTTATTACAGGAGTGCGCAAATAGTATATCATACTGAGAGAATGATAACTAAGGAGGAAATTCATTTAACAGTTCAGGGTATTGAGGAGCGGTTGAAAAACAAATTACAATAATGATTTACAAATCAGAAAAAAGTACTTCATTCGTGGTAAGGGAGCTAATGCTCAAAAATGATAATAATAAAGTGTCAGCTGTAATTGGAGTACCAAAAGAAAACAAGGATATTGATAAAAGAGTGCCATTAACTCCCGAAAGTGTTGCCCTTCTGGTATCGTTGGGTTACAGGGTTTTAGTCGAATCTGGTGCTGGCCTTCCTATCAACTATTCGGATACATATTATGCCGAATCAGGTGCAGAGATAGTAGACACTGCAAAAGAGGCTTTTCAGGCAGATATTGTGCTAAAGATATTGCCACCAACAATAGTAGAGGTGGAGATGATGAAGAAAGGATCGGTTGTTTTTTCATTTCTCTACCTCCATAGTTTAACTAAGCCTCTTTTAGATCTAATGTTGAAAAAGAGGATAAATGCAGCAGCGTATGAACTTATGAATGACGATACAGGAATATCGCCATTCATAACATCAGTTTCTGAAATAGAAGGTTCTACATCAATAAACCTTGCTGCTGAATTATTAAGTAATACTCATGGAGGAAAAGGCATACTTCTAGGAGGGATTCCGGGTATTTCTCCAACAGAGGTTGTAATTATTGGTGCAGGAGTAGCAGGTACTATGGCTGCTAGATCGGCAATGGCAATGGGAGCATCGGTAAAGGTATTTGATAATGATATAAACAAGTTGCGCAATATTCGCCACGAGTTAGGCGAACCGTTATTTACTTCTACCCTTCAACCAAATGTATTAAGAAATGTGTTTCGTTCTGCAGATGTTGTTATTGGAGCGATGCAATATATTAATAAGATTCACTTCTATCGTATCTCTTCTGACTTGATAAGTGAAATGAAGAAAGGAGCAATTATTATAGATTTGCGAATGGCACAGGGAGGATGTTTCGAAACTACTATGGAGGCTTGTTTGCCCAATCATCCTTCAATATTTGAAAAACATGGAGTTCTCCATTTTTGCGAGATGAGTTTAAGTTCACGTGTTGCACGTACTGCTTCAATTGCTTTGAGCAATATATTCTTTGCATTGTTTACAGCAATGGCAGATTCAGGTGGCGTAGACCATTTTGCAATGTTTGATAGGGGATTTGCAGCGGGTTATTATACCTACTCTGGAAAAATAGTTAATGCTTACGTTGCAAATAACTTTAATCTTCCGGTTTCTGATATTGGACTTTATCTAAGAGCGTATTAAAACTGATTTGATAGTCTTTTTTTCAATATTAAATACCATATCAAAAGTATTGTACCCTTAAAAACAGATGTAATTGTAATTGCCCACCAGACACCTGTTACGCCGATTCTAGACCCCAGAAATATTGCTAATGGAATTCTAATTGTGTTGAAAATTATACTTATAATAGCAGGAGGTGAAGTTCTTCCAAAACCATTAAACATACCTTGAGTAGTTATTTCGAGCATCATGAAAAGTTGCGAAATACCTAGTACGAATAGATAATCACCACCGGCTTCATATGCTTCTTTTTCTGGTACGAATAGCGAAAAGATGTTATCTCCTAACATTATAAAAGAAAAAGATGTAATGCTACCCAATATTCCCATCAGAATAAGTGTAACACGATATGCACTAATTGCACGTTTTATCTTATTTGCTGCATAGTTTTGTGCAGTAAAGCTACCTAGTGCTGTAGAGAATCCCGACGATGAATTCCATGTAATACCTTCGATCTGACCACCTGTAGTCTGGCTCATAATACCAAGGTGCCCCCCGTATATTGAAGCTATACGAGCAAGGTTCATATTGATAAATGCAAAATATATATTCATGGCTGCAACAGGAAATCCTAGTTTAAGTATATTTGCTGTGTATTGCCATCTAAGCTTTACTAAGAAAGAGAATTTGCCAAGTAGTCCGTTTTTCCTCTTCATATGTAAAAGGAAAAGTACCGTAACAATACCTTGAGATAAGATGGTGGCTAAAGCGGCTCCATTAACTCCCATTTCAGGGAAAGGACCTAAGCCGAATATCAGTAATGGATCTAACCCGATATTCATTAACAAGCCTACAGCATTAAAATAAAATGGAATATCACTTCTGCCAGAACCGATATAGATACCTGAAAAATTTAATACCAGGAATACAAAAGGGATACCCAAAGCGATAGTTCTTAAGTATGATTCTGCTTCTAAAGCGATACTTGATTCTAGTTGATAGAAGGAAATGTAGGGGTTGGGGAATAAAAAGAATAGTACTCCAAAGAGTAATCCCAATATTATTGCTATTGTTGTTGTGTGTGAGGCATAAATAACAGCCTTATCTAACCTTCTCGCACCAATTGATTGTCCGATTGTGATCTCAGCGCTTACTTTAGAAATAATTGCCACTGAATTCATCATCCACATAAGCATACCAACCGATCCTACAGCTGCTACTGCTTTACTACCAAGTCTGCCTATCCAGAGGAGGTCAACCAGGTTGTATGCCATTTGGATAAAGCTTATAGCAAGAAGAGGCAGTGCCAGTGAGAAAAGCTGGCGGAATATTCCTCCTTGTGTAAGATCGCGTATTGTAGTTATGTTTTTATACTGTTCTTCCAATCTGTTTTAAGTAACTTATTAAAAAAGGAGTAACCTACGAAGTTACCCCTTTTATATTTCACCGTTAATTGACCTGAAAAAATTAATTATATCTTTCTTTAAGTTCTATCATCTTTAGTGCTGTTATTGCAGCTTCGTCACCTTTGTTTCCGTGCCTGCCACCCGATCTTGCAATGGCTTGCTCTTGGGTATTAGTTGTGAGTAATCCAAATATTACTGGTACATCGTAATTCAGATTCAATTGTGTTGTTCCTTCTGTTACGCTGTCGCAAACAAATGTGAAATGAGGCGTTTCTCCCTGAATTACACAGCCTAAAATGATTACGCTATCGACGTTTGCTTTTTCAATCATTACTTTTGCTCCATACGTGAGCTCGAAGCTACCGGGAACGTATTCGATAACTATATCGTCGTTTTCGACACCAAACTTAACAAGTGTGCTGTATGCTCCTTTAAGTAAATTACCTGTAATTGAACGATTCCACTCTGATACAACAATTGCAACTCTTTTGCCTTTTCCATTAGGAATTGAGTCGGGGTCATATGTAGACAGATTTTTTAACTCAGTTGCCATGTTTAATTTGTACCTTTCAATAGTTCAGCTTGCTTGATATACTTGTCAACTTCTTGTCCTTCAGGAGAATTGATGTAGTTTTCCTTAATATGAGCGAAGTTTTCAATTGCTTTGTCGTAATTGCCTATGTGCAAATATGCCTCACCTGCTTTTTTATAATAAATTGGACTAAGCATTGCATCGTTTGCCTGTTTAGCAGCTTTTAAGAATTGTGAAATAGCTTCATTAGTCTGCCCCATATTCATATAAACATCACCAATTGCACCTGTAACTGCGGGTGTAATAAGTATATCTCCACCTTTAAATTTTTTAAGGTGCTGTAAAGCTTTCTCGTGGTTACCCAAACGGTTGTATGAAATACCCGAGTAGGCACGTGCCAGGTCGGCTGTTTTGGTACCTTTATACTGGCTGATAATTTCTTCGAAACCTATGTAATCGTTTCCGTTTCCAAAAAGTGCAAGTGAATCTTGTCCTTCCTGGAAATATCTCTCTCCTTTGAATATTGCAGCATGAGCTTCATTATTACGAGGAACCTTATACAAATAGTGATAAGCAAGAAAGATTCCCACAATTGCAACAATTACTAACAACCCTATTAAAATGCTTCTTTGATTTTTCTCCAGAAATTGTTCGGAGCTGGTTAAAGCTTCACCAATATTTTCAAAGTTCTTCTCGGCCCTTGACTCTTTAGTTTTTTTAGCAGACATATTTTACTGAAAAAATGTTACGAATGATTTTTGAGTTGCAAAAGTAATCGTTTTTGATAGATAAATAAAATTTAATTGACTGTTTTTGAAAAAAGTGATGGCTATTTTTAATCTTTTTCTTATGTTTGTAGTCAAATGACTGGTTCCGGAGATATTTTTCCGGTATAAAGGCGTAAAATTATGAGAAAAATATTTTTGACAATTTCCTTGTTTACAGTCATACTGTTTAGTGTAAATGGACAGAGTGACGTAGCTTTCAATTCCGTTCCCGTTGTGAACGGGAAAGTTGTCTTTGAGTATTTTATACTCACAGAAGCTGGTGTTACTCCTGAGCAGGGTTATTCAAAACTCCAGAAATGGGTTAGAGATAAGTATAGAGGTAGTCAAATGGTATCGGGTATCAGATTTGATGAAAAAGGACACTTCATTACAGTTAGTGCAAAAACGAATTTTGATAACCTCACAACAATGAATTACAGGTTAGATACTTCAGTTACAGGTGCAGGCTGTATGATTGTTGTCAGAGATATTACATATCAAAGTAAGGGGAATGACTCTTCCTTTTTTCCTAAAGTAGTGACTGCTGAGCAAACTATCACAGATCAGGCCGTAAATAGTGGAGGTGATGAGAAGAAATACAGAGAAGGTGTAAGAACAGCTACGCTCTCTTTCTTAAATGAAATATACTCAGAGATTAAGTCACTTTATTAAAATAATAGCCAAGAACAATTTTATAGATCAGACGAAATAAATAGTACGCACATATTTTTTTCGAGTACTCATACGGCAGTTGTATTTATAGACTAAAGAATGAGTGAAATATCTTTGAAATAAAGAAATTAATTTGCTATATATCTTGGTAAATTAAAATTATATACTTAATTTTGCGCCCTGATTTGTCAGGAATAAATATAATACACTATATAGCAATGTCTAAGATTTGTCAAATAACAGGAAAGAAAGCAATGGTTGGAAACAACGTTTCACACTCAAATGCCAAAACGAAACGTAAATTCAACGTAAACTTGTTTAGAAAAAAGTTTTATTGGGTAGAAGAAGATTGCTGGATCAGCCTGAATGTTTCAGCTTCAGGATTACGCACTATCAATAAGATTGGATTGGATGCAGCATTAAAGCAAGCTGCAACAAAAGGATTTTTAAACGCGTAACGCTTACGCATAACGAATAGGAGAAAGCAGAGATGAGTAAAAAGGCTAAAGGTAATAGAGTGCAAGTGATCCTGGAGTGTACAGAGCACAAGGAGAGTGGTATGCCCGGCACATCAAGATATATTACAACTAAGAACAGAAAGAATACAACCGGTCGTTTAGAACTGAAAAAGTATAATCCAGTTCTTAAAAAGATGACCGTTCATAAAGAAATAAAGTAAATAGCATAGATTATGGCAAAGAAGGCAGTTGCGGGATTCCGCGATAAAACAACCACAACAGGGCGAAGTCACACTAAAGTGATTAAAATGGTAAAATCGCCTGAAACAGGAGCATATAGTTTCAAAGAAGAGATGATTCTGAATGATCAGGTAAAAGACTATTTTAAGTAAGAAGTTTGCACCTGCAGAATTTATAAAACGATTATATCGTTAAAAATATTTAAAAGCTTCCCTGTGCTTCGTCGCAGGGATTTTTTTTTGTTTACTATTTAGTAGATTTGTACAATTATTCAGGTCTGGTTATTATTTAATTTATAGTGTAATATGGGCTTTTTCAATAGATCCTCAAAAGGGAAAAAAGAGACTCTTGACAAAGGTCTTGAGAAAACAAAAGTAAGTTTCTTCTCAAAGATAACTCGTGCAGTAGCAGGAAAATCGAAGGTAGATGATGATGTTCTTGATGAGCTGGAAGAAATTTTAGTAACATCTGACGTTGGAGTTGAAACTACATTAAAAATAATAGACCGCATTGAAGAGCGCGTAGCTAAAGATAAATATTTAAGTATCGATGAGTTAAATAGGATATTACGTGAAGAAATAACCCTACTACTAACGGAGAATCGCTCTAGTGATGTCCACGAATTCTCTGTCCCAAAAGAAAATAAACCACATGTTATAATGGTGGTAGGTGTAAATGGAGTGGGGAAGACCACTACAATAGGCAAACTTGCTCATCAGTTTAAACAGAAAGGATTATCTGTTTATTTGGGTGCTGCTGATACATTTCGTGCAGCAGCTGTTGAACAGCTGGATATATGGGGTAAGAGAGTAGGTGTGCCGGTTATTAAACAGAAAATGGGATCGGACCCAGCATCTGTAGCTTTTGATGCTGTTAATTCAGCTAAATCACACAACGCCGATGTGGTAATTATAGATACAGCAGGTCGCCTACACAACAAGGTTAATCTTATGAACGAGCTTACTAAGATTAAGAATGTAATGGGTAGAATTGTACCAGATGCACCACATGAGGTTTTATTAATACTGGATGGATCTACCGGTCAGAATGCCTTTGAACAAGCTAAACAATTTACAGCTGCAACAGAAGTGACAGGGTTAGTTATTACTAAACTAGATGGCACAGCTAAGGGTGGAGTGGTAATTGGGATATCCGATCAGTTTAAAATTCCAGTTAAATACATTGGTCTGGGAGAAGGTATTGATGATTTACAGGTATTTCGCAGCAAAGAATTTGTTGATTCATTTTTTGGAGAATGAAACAATCAGCAATAAAGAATAGAGTAGATGTAGTAACACTTGGGTGTTCCAAGAATCTGGTAGATTCTGAACTGCTCATGCGACAGCTTATATCTAATGGGTATACACTAGAGCATGATTCAAATAACCCAAGAGGTGAAATCGCAATTATAAATACATGTGGTTTTATAGGCGATGCTAAAGAAGAGTCGGTAAACACAATTCTTTCTTTTGCAGAAGCAAAAAATGAAAATCGCCTAAAAAAGCTTTATGTGATGGGTTGCCTCTCGGAAAGATATAGAGAGGAACTACAGCAAGAGATACCTGAAGTTGACAAGTTTTATGGTAAATTCGATTGGAGAGGTATCATAGCCGACCTAGGCAAATCTTACAACAACGATTTGCAATTTGACAGATCGTTATCAACACCATCACATTATGCATATCTAAAAATATCTGAGGGTTGTAATAGAACTTGCTCATATTGCTCAATTCCTCTTATAACAGGTAAGTATAATTCGCGACCAATTGAAGAAATTGTAGAAGAAGTACATCGTTTGGTTGACAGTGGAGTAAAAGAGTTTCAATTTATAGCTCAGGACCTCACTTACTATGGACTTGATATATACAAAACAATGAAACTACCCGAGTTAGTAGAAAGAGTGGCCGATATTAAGGGTGTTGATTGGATTCGTCTTCATTATGCATATCCTGCTCACTTTCCTCTCGATTTATTAAGGGTAATGCGTGAGAGAGATAACGTATGTAAGTATCTTGATATCGCACTTCAACATATAAGTGATAGAATGCTTAAAATTATGCGACGTAATATTACCAAACAGCAAACTATTGAACTTATTAATATAATTAGGGAAGAAGTGCCTAGAATTCATCTGCGAACAACTATGATGGTTGGTCATCCAGGCGAACAAGAAAAAGATTTTGATGAGTTGATTGATTTTGTGAGGGAGTATCGTTTCGAACGTCTTGGCGCTTTTCCATATTCTCATGAAGAGGATACATATAATGATAAGAATTATATAGATGATGTTGATGCGTTTGTTAAACAAGATCGTATGAACAGAATAATGGAAATACAGGAAGGTATTTCACTTTCTATAAACGAAACTAAAATAGGTGAAACTTTTAAAGTTATAGTTGATAGAGAGGACCCTAATTTTTATGTAGGACGCACTCAATTTGATTCACCTGAAGTTGATGGTGAGGTTTTGATAAACAAAGAAAGAAAATTGAATATCGGTGACTTCTACAATGTGACAATTGAATCAGCATATCCTTTTGACATAATTGGAAGTGTAAAATAACATTCTATTACAGCATAAATGTAGTTTCCAGCTAAAGAATATATTAATATCAATATTAGATAATAGAATCAAAAATATACAATATGACACAAAAAGAATTATCAGATATTATAGCTGAAAAAATTCAGATATCTGTAGAGAGAACTAATTATGTGTTGGATATAATTTTGAGTGTTTTATCTGAAGAGTTATCAGAAAATGGTATTGTTCACATTGATGAATTTGGTGTTTTTAAAACTCAAAAGAGGTCTGAATATATTTCCTTGAATAGCAAAACTGGTGAGCGATTACTTATGCCACCATCAGTTGAGATTTTTTTTGAATCGAATTTGACAGGCTCAATGAAAGAAGAACTCGATGATTCTGATAATGTTGTTCAAGTAGAAGATGACACTGATGAGAATTCTGAAGTTTTGTTATTTGAGCCTGAAATATCATTAAAAAATAGGATAAATAGTGCATTCATTAATTTTGTGCCTACTGTATTAAATGAGGGAGTCGAATTAGCTGGTATATCTGTAATCTCAGAAGCTGACTTAAAACAAGATGATTCCATTATTGACGAAGCGACAGTCGCTCCTGCAGTTGATAATGTTCCCGAACTTCCTACAGACTCCATTATCGTTGATGAGTCTGATATAGATGTAGAAAAGCCTATTAAGATAACTTTACAAGAAGATGAGAAAACTCATTTCACCACTAAAGAAACTCCTCCAATAAAACAACGGACTATTAAAAGTAGAATTTTGGTGCCTATAGTAGGAGGTGTGGCTATTACTTTGGCTGCTCTTTTTTTTTTCAGTGGAACTACAAAAAAAAGGAATAAATAGAAAAACTACTTCAGTTCACAATGTAAATATTGTTGAAGTTGAAAAGCCATTTCCTCTCGATATTGATACTGAAAATAGTAATATTGGTAAAGTAGAAGAAAAGCATCAGAAGATAGTAATTTTGGGAGAGGGAGAAACTCTTAGGCTATTAGCATTAGAGCTATTTGGAGATAAGGAGTTTTGGGTATATATATATCAAGAGAACTTAGATATTATTCCTAATCCTAATAGAGTAAAAGCTGGTTTGAAATTGAAAATTCCTGATATTGACAAATATTTTATCAATAATAATGACCCTAAATCTATTTCAAAAGCTAAATTAGAGGGAGTTAAAATTTTGAACGAATAAGAAGATGTTTAATTTTTCAAACGATACACAAAAGTTGGACTGAAGGAATGGCTTTCAGAGTTGACGGCGGGTTAATTGACTTTAAGTATTAGTTTAAATCTTATAAATAGAAGAGAATGCATCATATAAATAGATGCAATCTCTTTCATTAATATGACAATATCTTATTTGCCTAACCATGCATATATTGAGGAATACAACTTAAAAGATACTACATCTTTCTCTTTAATAATTCAGGAATCATACTAGGTTCATTTGCAACCGGTACTCCTGCTGTCTTAAATGCAGCAATTTTTTCAGCTGCAGTGCCTGCTCCACTTGAAATTATTGCACCTGCATGGCCCATTTGTTTTCCGGGAGGTGCTTGTTGTCCTGCAATAAATGCAACCACAGGCTTTGTTATATTGTTTTTAATATACTCGGCTGCTTGTTCTTCGGCATCACCACCAATTTCTCCTATAAGAGCAATTGAGTCTGTTTCTGGATCGTTCTCAAACATACTTAAAAGTTCTTGGTAATAAAGTCCTACAACAGGGTCACCCCCAACACCTACGGCAGTAGATTGTCCCATCCCGTTGGCAGTAAGATTATAAACCACTTCATAAGTAAGTGTTCCACTTCTGCTAATTACACCTGTGCTCCCTTTTTTAAATATCATAGTTGGCATTATTCCCACCATACTCTTCTCTGGTGAAATTAATCCCGGGCAGTTAGGACCAATAAGGTTTGCACCTTTTTTCTTAATAAAATTATGTGCTTCAACAACATCAAGAGTGGGTACCCCTTCTGTAATACAAATAATTAAACTTATTCCTGCATCTGCAGCTTCCATCATAGCATCTTTAGCAAAAGGCGCAGGTACAAAAATAACTGATGTATTAGCACCTGTTTCATAAACTGCATCTTTAACAGTGTTAAATACCGGAACACCATCCACCAGTTCACCTGCTTTTCCTGGTGAAGTGCCACCAACTACATTTGTTCCGTAAGCTTTCATTTTTGTAGAGTGAAAAGCACCATCTCTCCCAGTTATTCCTTGAACTACAAGTCGCGTTTTTTTATCAATAAGAATACTCATAATTAGTTTTTCAGTTTGATGTTATTAGTTTGGTTTAATTTTGAAGCTGTTTTGCAAGATCTACTGCCATCTGAGTAGCCTCTCCCATAGTATTTGCTACGTGCAAATCGGTGCCTTCTAATAAAGCCCGTCCTTCTTTCTCATTTGTACCTGTGAGTCGAATAACCACTGGTACATCAGTCTTTATCTGTTTGAATGCTTCAAGAAGTCCTCTTGCAACATCGTCGCATCTAGTTATACCTCCAAATATATTAATCAGTACGACCTTTACGTTCTTGTCGCTAAGTAATAGCTTCATTGCTTCTATCACCTTGTTTGGGTTAGAACTACCACCAATATCTAAAAAATTAGCAGGATTACCTCCATATAGTTTAATAACATCCATTGTTGCCATTGCTAAACCCGCGCCATTAACCATACAGCCAATTTCTCCACCTAAATTTACATAGCTAAATCCTTTGCTTTTTGCAAAGAGTTCTTTCTTCTCTTCTTCGGTTGGTTCGTTTAAAGCTGCTACCTTAGGGTGTCTGAATAGGGCATTATCATCAAAAGTCATCTTTGCATCAATTGCAATGATATTTCCTTCATTTGTTAGAACAAGCGGGTTAATTTCAGCTAATGACGCATCAGACACAACAAAAAGTTTATATAGTTTTTGAAGAATTCCAGCTGTCTGCCTAACTAGCTTTATATCATCAAATAGGTTGAAAGCAGCTTCACGAGCGAGGAAGTCTGGTACACCTATTGAAGGATCGATTACAATTTTATGAATCTTTTCAGGTGTTACTCTTGCAACCTCCTCAATATCCATTCCACCCTCTTTACTTAGCATTAGAATTGCAGATTTTGTACGTCTATCAATTACATAACTTACATAGAATTCCTTTGAAATATTAACTGCTTGACCCACCAATACTCGATCGACAATAAATCCTTTTATATCCATGCCAAGGATGTTAGCAACATGTTTACGCAATTCTACTTCATCTCCTGCAAGCTTTACTCCACCAGCTTTGCCTCTGCCTCCGGTATGAACTTGAGCTTTAACTATTACTCTTTGTGAGTCTAATTGTGAATATGCTTTTACTGCATCTTCCACTGAACGACATACGACACTTTGGTCAACAGGTATTCCGTATGCCGAGAACATTTCTTTTGCTTGGTATTCGTGAATTTTCATACGATTAATAATTTTCAGAAACCGTAAATCTATGATTAATATTTAATAATAGAAAATGAATTTACGATTTATTGCTATTTTGATTTTTAAAAGGTTGAAACACCTAATTCTGTAAAAAGTTTGATAATTAGTGAAAATAGATAGAATTTGCCCAGTTGCGTGGCAAATAGTAAGTATTAGCAAGTTTGTAAATGGTAATTTAATGGTATTGCAGCTCCATGGTATTTGCTTTTACTTTGCACACTTGAAATTTAGACTTTTAAAAAAGATAAAAAACAAGATGAGTAAAAATTTAATCGTTCTACTACTAGGTTTGATGACTTGTACATTTACTGTATTAAGTCAGAACAATAATATATTTTCAGGAATTGTAACAGATAAAGATGGCAGTGAACTTATTGGAGCTACAGTATATTTTGAAGAACTGGGTATTGGCGATGACACTGATACATTTGGTGAATTTTATGTGAGTAACATACCCGCTGGTAAGTATTCTATAGTGGTTAGTTACGTGGGATACTCACCACTTATCAAAGAAATAGTTTTTTTGCAGGGACAGAACAAGAGGGAGGAGTTTGTTCTTGAAAACGATGGTCAGGTTTTACTTGAGGTTGAAGTGTTTGGTAAAAGACGTGAGCGTCCTGAAAAGATGGATGCACTAACCCGAATCCCATTACGTTTGGATGAGCAAGTGCAGAGTATTTCTGTAATTTCACAGAAGATGATTGCAGATCAAGGTGTTCTTACACTTAATGATGCTGTGAGAAATTCGCCTGGTTTGGGCACTTTCGCCACTTTTGGTAATACATCAGAGAGTTTGACATCTCGTGGATACAGGGGAATTCCCGTTGTGAAAAATGGTGTTAGAGTACATTCTGATTTTAGAGGTGCTGGTTTTCTAACTGATATGCAAGGGGTAGAAACTATTCAGATTCTAAGGGGGTCTGCTGCAATTGCACAAGGTTTAGGTAATGACCTTGGTTCTGCTGGAGGAATTGTAAATATTGCAACAAAAACTCCTCGTTTTATAAATTCAGGGAATGTTGGTTTAAGAACTGGAAGCTGGGGGCTACTACGTCCAACATTTGATGTGCAGTTTGTAACAGATAAATTACAACGTACAGCTTTTCGTATTAATGGTGCTTACGAGCGTGGCGATAATTATCGCAATCATGTATCAAAAGATAGAATTTATCTGAACCCTTCATTTGCATGGCATCCCGACAATAAAACTCAGTTGACAGTCGAGATGGACTATATGCATGACTCTCGAACACCCGATCAAGGTACAGTAAACCTTAGTTCAGATAGTATTTATAATGTTTATGATATGCCTAATAGCAAGTTTATGGGTTTCTCAACAGACCGTCAGGTAGTAAATACATTTACATATTTGGCACAGCTTAATAGAGGACTTAATGATTGGTTAAGTCTTAGAGTTGCATATGCAGGTTCAGATATGGAGTTAACAAAAATTGCATCTCATGCAAGTCCACTTAGAAATGTTTCTCAAACTGGCAACTACAATTTACGTTCAAGAGCTTATAGTGGTAGTGAGAGATTAGATAAGAATGGTGTTTTTCAACTCGATCTTATTGGAAAGGATTTATATACGGGATCAATAAGACATACATTTAATTTGGGCCTAGATTATAGGTGGACAGATGTTTCTACAATCAATACTAATTCTGTGGTAGTGGATACAATTGATGTATTACAATCAATTAACAATGTGCTGCCGCAGGTAAATCTTGTGAATGGCGAGTCTGTTAACACTCGTGATTATGCATATGGTTTGCTATTGCAAGAGGTAATGACTTTCAACCAATATCTTAAGTTATCGCTTGGTTTAAGATATAGCCAAATGAGTGGATTGAGTGATAATACAGTTTCAACTACAGGCGGAAGCGTATGGGATCCATTATTAGGAATAATCATTACTCCTGTTAAGAACCTTAATATGTTTGTTTCTTATACTACAACTACATCACTTCGTGGTGCAGGTAATCTTTTAGAAGATAAAGTCACTCCGGTTGGAGCTACTCGCGAAAAGCAAATTGAGGTTGGGTTCAAAACTGAATGGTTCGATAATAGACTCAGATTTAATGCTACATGGTTTAATATACTTAATAACAATATTTCATATGCTGCTCTCGACGATGCTGGAAGAAATACTGGTTATTATATCAAAGCAGGTAATCTTAAACGTCAAGGTGTGGAGCTAGAGTTGACAGGGAAAATTCTTAGAAATATGGATGCTGTTCTTGGATATTCACACCTCGATGCTGGTTATCAAGATAGTCCCTATTATCACGAAGGCTCTTCACCTATGAACACTGCTAATCATATGGCCAATGGATGGTTTAATTATACTTTCTTCGAAGGGTATTTGAGAAATTTATCACTCGGGGCTGGTATATACTATGTAGGAGAAAGGCCCTTTGCAGAGTATACATATCAAGTTTTACCTGGACATAATGTACAGCCAAATACAAAACCATTTATTGCCGATCCATATTCAACTTTTAATCTTCAAGCTGGATATAGAGTTAATAAGATACAGATAAGAGTGTTTTATAATAATATATTCGACTCAAAGGGATATACTTCTTACTATAGAGGAGGTTATTTAAATCAGATTGAGCCTTCAAATATAGCAGCTACTATAAATTATCATTTTTAAATTTCTATATCTTCGATATCAACAATCTTTTTTGATATAGCGTATATAGTTAGTCCGGATTGACTGCGGATACCAGTTTTAGTGGTAATGTTTTTCCGATGTCTAACTACAGTATGGATGCTGATATTGAGAGATTCCGCTATCTCTTTATTCAGATTGCCATTTACAATCCCAGTAAGTACTTCAATCTCTCTTTTGGTTAGATTGTCGTCCTTTTCATTGTATTTTGAAATATTTTTGTTCTTACTCTCAAGCCTTGTTATCAGACTAATAATTTTTTCTTGTGTATCATATAGAGAGAATAATGCATCAGGCTCAGGATCGGATTTTTGCATCATACCAAAGTCAATACCAACAATTGATATATTGGGATTATTTTTTCTAAACTTTTTAATCTCTTTTTCCCTATTTACAAAATGCAATAAATTGGCAATGAAGATGTCTATTTTCTCGGTTTCCAAAACACCACTGAGCTCATCAATTGCTTCAATGTGATATATTTTGCAATCAAGATCTGACTGGTAAAGGATTGTATAAAGACCTTCGAAAATGATTCTTGAACTTTCAAGAATTAAAATATGTAGTGGATTCTTATGCATTTTCTTTGCTTTCGATTTTTAACCCCGATGGAATTAATATTGACTCCTCAATAAGAGAATGTATATATAAGTCGTACTCAAGTTCATAGAGTGCAAAAAAAAGCTTCCTGCGTAAATCCAAATCATTGTCTACCTTAACATACTTAAGTAGCAGATTCTTCAAATCATGCAACTTTAGTTCAATATCTGTATGATGTTCACTGTATTCTTTAGATGAGTAAAGTTCACGAGCATCGTTAGTGCTATTCTCTTTCAAAAGCTTAATGAAATAAGGAAATGCAATGTCATCCTCATAATCTAAATGCTCTTTCACTTCAGTGAAGTATTCATTAAAGAACTTCTCTATCAACCTAAGTTCAACTTCAGGGTGATTCTCCTGTAGCTTATGTATATACTGATTTATCTGCGGGTACATATCTGAACGATAATAATGGTGAGTGTTTTTAAGAAAATCAATCACCTGCAAAAGATCTTTTTTTGTATATGTGTGGTTTCTTTTAGCTCCAAAACCATTGTATAGATTAGCAATGTCAACGAATAGATTTTCGCTAATATCGTATTGTAAACAAAGTTGCGAAACCGTTAAATCACTAACTCTGAAATCGATGTCAAAGTGTTGTAACATCAATAATAACTTCGGATTTGAATCTATCTGATCTGCCATCTTCATAGATGGTCTCATTTTTAATATCGAGGAATTATGCATATTATCTATCAATTTGTAGCAAAATTAGAAAAAAAACTTGGTAATGTAGATTAATTCTAAATAATACTTCTTGATCACTAGTGTTTTGGCTAAATTTTAAATAGTCTTTGCTATATTTTAGATTTTTGTAATAGTGTAAATATTCCATTCTTTTGCGTATTATTGTAGTTTGATTTGATGATTGCAGATTAAAATGACTACATAAGATGGAAAATTTTCAACAATTACAGATAAAAAGGCGTAGCATTCGTAAATATACTGATGAGTTGCTTTCGTCGGATGAAACAAAATTGATTTTAGAAGCAGCACTACTGTCACCTACATCTAAGAATAAGCATTCATGGGACTTTATTGCAGTTGAGGATAAAGATACATTAAAAGCTTTATCAGAATGTAAACCTCATAGTGCTTCATTTATAGCAGATGCCGCATTGGTGGTGGTCATTACTGGTAATCCTCTAATAAGTAATGCATGTGTAGAAGATGCTTCGATAGCAGCTATTAACATGCAAATGCAGGCAGAAGAACTGGGTATAGGCAGTTGCTGGGTACAAATTAGAAACCGTAATTATACCGAAACAATTACTTCTGGTGAATTTATAAATGATCTTCTGGATATTCCTATGCCACTTGAGGTTATATGTGTTATATCTTTTGGAAAGAAGGAGAAAGAGAGAACTCCTGCAGATTTAAACAATTTAAGATGGGAAAAAGTGCATATTGGCAAATATGAATTGCAAACAGAAGATGATTATAACCCTGGAATATGACTATCAGGGTTTTTAAATAATTATAGTTTAATAAACACTAAAATCACAAATATAATGATTAATTTGTCAAAGATTCCTTCACCATGTTTTGTAATGGAGGAGGAGTTAATGCGTAAAAATCTTCAACTTATAAAATCTGTAAAAGATCGTGCAGGGATAGAAATAATTTTAGCATTTAAAGCATTTGCTGCATGGAAGTCTTTTCCGATTATCAGGGAATATATTCAACACTCAACTGCAAGTTCGGTAGGTGAAGCACAACTCGCATTTGAAGAAATGGGCAATTTAGCACATACATATGCTCCTGCTTATACGGATGAAGATTTTCCACTCTATTTAAAATATAGTAGTCACATCACATTTAACTCTTTATCTCAGTTCCAGCGATATTACCCACAGGTTATAGCTTCGGAAAATAGAATTAAGTGTGGTTTGCGAATCAACCCAGAGTTTTCTGTTGTAGATACAGACTTGTATAATCCTAGTAGTCCTGGTTCTCGATTGGGGGTTACTGCAGATAGGCTGGGTGATACTTTGCCCGAAGGAATAACAGGCTTACATATGCATAATCTCTGCGAGAATAACTCCTATGATCTAGAAAAGACTCTTCAGGTTCTTGAGCATAAATTCGGTAAGTTCTTCCATCAAATTGAATGGCTTAATCTTGGAGGTGGTCATCTAATGACTCATGAAGATTATGACATCGAGCATCTTCATATTGTATTAAAAGGATTGAAAGAGCGTTATCCACATCTACAAATTATAATGGAGCCAGGTAGTGCTTTTGTTTGGCAAACTGGTGTTTTAGTGGCAACTGTTGCAGATATAGTAGAGAATAATGGCATTAGTACTGCAATGCTTAATGTTTCTTTTGCATGTCATATGCCCGATTGTCTTGAAATGCCTTACAAACCTCGTATAAGGGGAGCTTATAACGATTCTGTTGTGAGTAAACCTACATATAGAATGGGTGGAAATAGCTGTTTGAGCGGTGATTTTATGGGCGACTGGTCGTTTGATAAACCTCTTGAAATTGGCGATCGCATTGTATTTGAGGATATGAATCATTACACTACTGTTAAAACCACTATGTTTAATGGTGTATCTCATCCTTCTATTGGAATTTGGCACCAAAATAATGAATTTGAACTTTATCGAAGTTATAGTTATGAGGATTATAAAAATAGAATGTGCTGATTTTTTTTGATGAATGTTAAACTATTCTTTGTTCAACGTGTTTAAATAACAGAATGTCAATAAAAAATTGGCTAAATTCATTAAAATATTAACTAAAACACAGAATTATGGGATGGTTATGGTGGATTATTATCGGAGCAGTTGCAGGATGGCTTGCAGGAACTTTAATGAGAGGAGGAGGCTTCGGCTTCATAGTTAATGTTCTGGTAGGTATAGCAGGAGCAGTAATAGGAGGATGGGTTTTCGGACTTCTGGGCATTGCAGCGGGAGGAATATTGGGCTCACTCGTAACAGCTCTTGTTGGTGCTGTATTATTACTTTGGATTATCTCGCTCTTCAGGAAAAGAGTTTAGTCTGCCCCCGGAATTATCAAAAAAGAGAGTTTTACTCTCACTTATATAACCGGGGTAATTCAAAAACCTTATTAATCTTAAAACTTGATTAATTTCTAAATTAAAAAATCGGTGTTTCTTCGGATTCATCGGTTTTTTAAACATATATATTAATGATAAAAAAGAAGGAAATAGGTATCTTTTCTGGATCTTTTAATCCAATACACAACGGACATCTAATAATGGCCAACTATATGTGTGAATTTACAACACTAGATGAGGTTTGGTTAATTGTTACTCCACATAATCCTTTAAAAAGCAGACATGAAATGTTAGACGAACAAGTGCGACTTAAAATGGTTGAGCTTGCAGTTGATAAATATGACAATATAAAAGCTTCAGATATAGAGTTGCATATGAATCGTCCCTCATTTACAATTAATACACTCGAAAAACTTTCATATGAATACCCCGATTATATTTTTTCACTCATTATTGGAGCCGATAATTGGACCTATTTTGATAATTGGAAAGAATATAATAAAATAATTGATAATTATAAAATTCTAATTTATCCACGTCAGAGAGCCGAAGTGGTAGTTCCTGAATCGTTGATTGAAACAGTAAAACAGATTAATGCTCCTATTGTGGAAATCTCATCGACCTTTATAAGACATAGCATCAAAGATGGTAAAAATGTTAGAGCATTTCTTCCACCCGAAGTTTATGATTTTATAGAATTAAATAATCTATATAAATAGAAAAGCTTTGTAGTCACTACGATACAAATCTTTATCAAGAATTACAGAATAATTTATTCTACATCATATCTAATCTTGTCAACAATAATTGGAAGTATTTTGGTATCAACTCCTGCTTCTTTTAAAACAGCAATATCATCTTCAAGTATAGAAGTAAAAACATCAAAATTACCTGATGCATTTTGAGATAATTTATAGAACTCAACGGCTCTATTGTTATTGGCTAAACATAATTCTACATGACCTGCATTTAGAAAATCGTGAGTATTGGGTTTGTTCTCAAGAATTCGACTATAATAGTTTTGTGCCACATCAAACTTGTTTGATAGAAATGCACACCACGCAATTGAACGCCAGGCACGCGTATTGTTGCTGTCTAAAAGTTCAACTTTAAAGTAGTAATTAAGTGCAGCGTCATATTGTTTGAGTTCTAAATAACAATGACCTATATTGAGCTGAACATTTAGATCATCGGGTCTAAACTGTTCTAATCTCCTGTAATATTCTAAAGCTGTTTCGGGTTTTTTCAAAACACGATAACAGTGGGCTATCCTATTTAGCAACCACGAATTATTATCTTCTATTAATTCGGCGTGAAGGTAATCATCTAGTGCACCTTTTATATCGGACATCATTTGTTTACAGTAACCCATCTTTTGCCAGTATTCACTCTTTGGCTGCACCTTATCCGAAAGCAACTTATATGCTCCAGAGGCTTCTTTAAAATTGTTTTTTTCAAAATAATAAAGAGCAACCTGCTCAAGATTGCGTGGTTGCAGTACTATTGGGTTAAATTCTTCTATCTCATGAAAGTTAAGGGATAAGTTGAAAATGTCTTTGAAGTTGGAGCTTCTAGGGTGAAGTTTAAAGAAGCGATATAAGTCTTGAATATATTGTTTAATGATTGATTCCTCTTTCTGATTTGGGTTAAGAGTCAATTCTTCTTCCTGCATTTTCTTTAGCTCATCACCTTCAGTACCTAGCTGACCAATCATCATATTGCGATATTCCTCAGGCATCATCATTATACTGAAGCAGAATGAATACTTATCAGAATTACAAATTAGAGAAGTTTCGAACATTGATGCAATTATTGATGAACTCTCCCTATCCTCACTAAACACTCCCCTTACGCTACTATGTTGTGTGTCGAAAGGTAGAAACCAATTACTTAATTCATTAAAGAAGGGGTAGTTTTTCAAGTTAGAGAATGTTGAATGAAAAACATCGGCACCCTCCATCTGGAGGTCTGAGAATTCTTGAAGTTTATCGGTTAGCCCACTCTCATCAAGAATTTTCTGCCACTCGGGGTTTTTATCATCTAAACCCGATTCACCCAACCATTCGTCTAGTTTTATCTTTTTACCAATCATAGGACTCAATTTCATCATTTCGGGAATGATTTCTTCATTGAGCCTTTTAGTTATTTTTTCTGTTTCATGTGCCTGTATATAGCCTGTAATAGTTCTCATAAACATGCGATTGAAATGTGTGTCATCAGATAAAAGTTTTACCCTATTACCACAGTCAGGATATAGTTGACATCTTTCTCTATAGATTTGAAATATAGGTATTATTCCTATAATAGCGCGGGCAGCAATTTCTTGTTGAGGGCTTCGACAAACATCAAGAAGGAATAATATTTTTGCTGCATCAAACCTTTCAAAGATATTAAGAGTGAGTGCTGAGATAATCATACATTTATCGTTTACTGGAATTACCCCGTCATCGATAAATCTGTTGAGTGATTCTATGAAATCATTGTTGGCAAGTGGAGAAGTGAATACATAATAAAAAAGGTCACGTAATGTATTTTCATGAGCCAATGAGTTTTTTCTTACTCTGGTAGCCTTCTCTTCACCCTCCTCAAGCAGGTCTAAGAAAGTTGCAGTGTCGGCATGTTTAATTAAAATGTCTATATAATCATCAAGTGTAACTGCTTCGCGTACGTTTTGAACCCGCAACTTTTCGTAGAAAACAGAGCTGCTTTCTTGCATAAGTAAACTCTCTGCAGCTTCGTCAGTTAAGATATAAATATCTCTGAATAGTTTATCGTATATCTTATCCTGTTGTGGATCACCTTTACCCTCAACCAGATAATGCAACATGAACTTGTAGTTTGTTTCCAATTCAGTAAGTTTTTCAGATACAGACCAGTTTTGTTGTATATCAGTAAGCTGCTTAACATTTTCAATTGCACTTTTAAGTTGCTTCTTTTCGATGTAACTGTAAATTATCTCTCTTCTTTTATTTATGTCAGTTGGACTCATATTTCTTATGTTGTTTTACTTTTTATTATTAGGGTAGACGGAAGATATTCAATCCAGGGTAAATTAGTCCTTACTAATTTATTCCAACCTTCAACTCCCATAATACATAGATCCTGTAGTAATATAAAATCTACTTCAATCTTTTTGTCGGTATCCCATAAGAAAACTTTGTCATCTGTCACTTTCTGGAAAGTATTGTAGAATTTCTGTAACTTCTGATCCTTATCTATTGCGCCAATAGCATCCCAAATCATAAATTCTGCATTCTCCTTACGGGCAAATCTTGTAACAGTAGATGGTAAAACCTTAGCATCTGTGGTACCAAGTATAGGTACAAAAAACCTATTCAAGCCTCTAAGGTTGTTATTTATAAACACACAAGTGGTTACCGAGTTCAAATTAAATAGATCTGACACCCTGTTCATCATGAGCCATTCATTAGGTTTAAAATGATCTTTTATCTCTAATTCTGAAATTGTTGGATCGCCCTTCAGTTTACTTAATCTGCTACACAATGCTGGAGTAATATTTTTATTGTTCATCCCATATATAAGTAAATTGAAATTCTGCTCCTTTATAGTTCTCTTTACTTCAGTAATATGATCGTTAGTTTTCTTTATAAATGTGCGAACACTAAACTTGTTTTTATCAAATTTACCAACTAAAGTTTTAAAAGCTTTACTCTGATACTCATCTTCATTGACAGAATGAACTGGTTCAATATCTTCATCTGTTAGGTGTAAAAATGTAATTGATGAATTCTCTGAACCCGAAAAAGCCAGAAAAGCAGCTGTTTCGCTCATAGCCCTTGCCGTTTCAGCATCATGGAAGCATACAAGTGCATGTACGGGAGCCTTAATGTTTTCAACTGTCTCCATAATTCAATAGATAATGATAATTAAATTAGACTAAAACCATTTCGCTGTCTAGCATAGAGTCTTTATAACCAAGGAAGTATAATATGCCGTCTATGCCTACTGATGAGAGTGACTGCCGTGCGTTTTGTATAACTTTTGGCTTAGCATGAAAGGCTATTCCCAAACCTGCTACACCTAACATTGGCAAATCATTTGCGCCGTCACCTACTGCCACTGTTTGCCTTAGATCAATTTTCTCAACCTGTGCAATTAGTTTTAGTAGTTCAGCCTTTCTCTTTCCGGTTACAATATCTCCGATATAGTTGCCTGTAAGTTTTCCGTCAACAATCTCCAGTTCATTAGCATACATATAATCGAATCCATACTTTTCTTTAAGATAATCACCAAAATATGTGAACCCTCCCGAAAGAATGGCAGTTTTAAAACCAACTTTTTGTAACACCTTCATTAACCGCCCAAGCCCCTCAGTTATTGGTAAACTTACAGCCACTTCTTTAAGTACAGATGCGTCTAATCCTTTAAGTAGTTTTATACGCTGTTTAAAGCTCTCTTCAAAGTCTATATCACCCTGCATTGCAGATTCTGTAATAGCTCTAACTTTTTCTCCCACACCAGCTCGTTCGGCCAATTCATCAATAACCTCCGTCTGAATGAGTGTAGAATCCATATCAAAGCATATAAGTCTTCTCATACGTCTAAACATACTCTCTTCCTGAAACGAAATATCGAAGTTTAAATCAGATGACAATTCCATGAATGATTGCTGCATCTGCTGGCGGTTAGTGGGTGTGCCACGCACAGACAACTCAACACACGATTTAGCAGCACGTTCTTCCTCATCAAGAGGGATGCGACCCGTAAGCCGTATCATATTATCTATATTCAGATTCTGATTTGCAATAATCCTTGATACAGCAGCAATCTGTTTGGCAGTTAGAATTCTACCCAAGAGAGTTATGATATACCTGTTCTTACCCTGCATACTCACCCAATTTGAGTACTTTTCTGCTGAAATAGGAGTGAATTTCACGTTAACCTCCATCTCATAGGCTTTAAATAATAGGTCTTTCAATATTTCACCTGAGTTGTTATGCATAGATTTAAAAAGTATGCCAATTGCCACATTTCTATGAATGTCGGATTGACCAATATCTAAAATAAAAGCACCATGTTTAGCCAATATCTCTGTTAGTGCAGCAGTAAGTCCTGGTTTATCTTCACCGTTGATATTAACTAGTATAATTTCAGAATTTTCCATATTTTATTTAATTTTAGCCCTCTAAAAAGTTTTCAGTTATTTGTTGTTAGATATAAAGTGAATATATGATTAGTAGATTAAATTATAGGTAATGAAACCTGATTGTAAATATCTTCGATATCACTTTTATCTATTTTTTTAAAATCTTCTTCCCTTACAGTTATTAGTAGTCCTGCCATATCAAGTGCCCCAGGACTTATTAGCAACTTTTCGTTTCGTTCATCGTAATATTGAGTTGGACGATGTTGCTTACGAGGAAATATATTTATATTATACATACCCTTTTCATAATAAGAAATAATATTAATCATAGGCTCGTTTTCGTCAGGTTGGAGTGAACTTAAATATTGATACACTTCTTCAAAGAGTTCTATTGCTTCATCACGATTATCGCTATTTATCATCATGCATGTTCGTAGATCGTTATAACCTTGTTTTAAAACCTCTGATTTTAGTCCCGCTTGTATATGAAAATGATCGGGTGCGGATGCGCCACACTTAGGGCCGTTGTAAAAAACAATATATTCATCAAGCTGTTCGGTGAGTGTCAGTATGTCTCCTATTTTATTGCGTACTCGTTGAGGTACATGAGAGTGCAATGCAATTGTGAGATGATTTTGGAGTATAGGAAAAGGGTTACAGAGGATTACATATTTACTTAAAAAAGAAATACATTGTTGTTCAATGGGGCGATTTTCCTCACAAAGGAAACAGGGCCTTTTACTAAGTTTTTTGTTATCGACACTTGCACTTGTTGAAGTTATCCTAGCAGGATTATACTGAATCGTAACAGAGGAGCCATCATTCCACTTAAGTTGTTTTGATTTAACCGTATCTAGTTGTTCTATAGCATGATGCAATTGTTCCCAATTGTTTAGCTGATTAAAAAAAAGGTTGTTAATCTCTTCCTGCAAGTTCATTTATACTCGTAATTTTTGAAACAATTAGAAACAAAGATAACGATTATTTCCATTATAATATATTATAGATTACTATTTGGTTATCAACTTTTTTTGTATCTTTGTGAAAGTCAATGATGGATAATTTTTTTATGAAGAAAAAAACATTTTTTATCTTCTCCTGCACATTTCTCTTTATGCTTTTTTCTTGCACTCAAAGTAAGGAGAAGAATAACAATGTGCTTAGTGATGAGAAAGTCGATTCCATTCTCACTGATAGCAGTTCAACAGAATTAGCCAACATGGATAGTGAGGACTTTAATAAGTTTGTTGAAAAGTTTAGTAGGGAGGAGTCTTTTCAGATGCAACGTATTAAATTTCCAATAAGCATAATTGTTCCTGATTCAGAACATGAAGGTATGGCACCAATAGAAGAGACTATAAGCAAATACGATTGGGAGCAGCTTGATTTAACCTATGACAGTACATACCTTACTCGACCTTACGACCAATACTATCAGGTTGTAAGATTCAAAAATGATACTGCAATTGTAGAAATACGTGGTATAAATAATGGAATCTATGCAGACTATTATTTTGCTATTATTGATAATAGGTGGTATCTAGTTACTCTTTACGAGGCATCATTTTGATGCTTTCAACTGCTCATCTCCAAAACTTAATGGTAACAGGTCTTTTATACTATTGACAATATAAACAGCCTCTTCGCTATACATTAGAATTCTCATTGGAGAGCCAAATCTGTTTTCTGTTTCAAGAAGAGCTTGTCTGCAAGCACCACAAGGTGTAATAGCGTTATCTGTGAATATATTATTGGTCCATGCAGCTATAGCGATAGCTACAACTTTTTGGTCGGGGTATTTAGAGTTAGCATAGAATATAGCAACCCTTTCTGCACATAAACCTGATGGATATGCTGCATTTTCCTGATTATTACCGGTAATGATTTCACCATTTTCTAAAAGTAAAGCAGCACCTACTTTAAAGTTTGAGTATGGGGCATAAGATTTTTCAGTTGCATGTTTTGCAGCAGCTATTAGTTTTTTTTCTAATTCATTGCACTCCTCTAAAGGATAAACAGCTATCTTTGTAGATAAATTTATTTCTCGCATATTTAGATACTTGTTAAAATTATAATGCAGATTAATTCTTACAAATATAGTCATATTCCGCAACTCATACTCCTTCTGTCGTTTTTATTTATAACTTCTCACTTGTTTCCACAGTCGGGAGTTAGGACTTACGAGATTTATATAGAAAAGTATAGTGATCTTGCTATTGAGCATATGGAGAGATACGGTATACCTGCCTCTATAACATTAGCACAGGGAATATTAGAGTCGGGTGCAGGAATGAGTGATTTGGCACGTAGTTCGAACAACCATTTTGGTATTAAATGCCACAGAGGCTGGAGTGGTGGCAGAGTGTTTGCTGCTGATGACACACCTAACGATTGCTTCAGGAGCTATAGAAATGTAGAAGATTCATATCAGGATCACTCAGAATTCTTAGTGGGCAGCAGTAGATATAGTAACTTATTTAAACTCTCTATTACCGACTACAAAAGTTGGGCTAGAGGTCTTCAACAGTCGGGCTATGCAACCGACAGGGCTTATGCTAATAAGCTAATCAAACTTATTGAGGACTATGAGTTGTATCGGTTTGACGACAGGAAATATCGCAAAGGTGTAAGTCGCAAGCAACGAGCAGCTCTTCGCAACAGCGAGGCTTCAGTGGCTACTTGGAACCATCAGCCTTATATAACTCACGGATTGGTTTATGTAATTGCTGTTGATGGTGATACATTTGGTAGTATATCTAACGAGTTTGGATTTAAAGAAGAAGATCTTTTAAAATATAATGAGGTTCCTGCCGATTTTCCTCTGAGTGATGGTGACATTGTATATTTTCAGAAAAAGAAAAAAAGGGCAGATAAAGGATATGAGTATCATACGGTACAGGTGGGTGAATCGATGTATAGCATTTCACAAAAATATGGAATACAACTACGAAATTTATACCGTCTGAATAAAAAGAACTATGAGTATATACCCGAAGAAGGAGATATGCTTAAATTGAGATAATTGAAATACAAACATAGGAGGAAATAATAAAAGAATTATGCAATATAATACACAAAAGGTGAAACTTACAATGCCTGAATATGGTAGAAATATTCAGAATATGGTTAATCATTGCGTTGGAATTGAAGACTCAGAAGAACGTAAGAGATGCGCATACTCGGTAATAGATGTAATGGGGAATATGTTTCCCCACTTACGTGATGTAAACAACTTTAAGCATATCCTTTGGGATCATTTGGCTATTATGTCTGACTTCAAACTCGATATTGAGTATCCATATGAAGTTATAAAAAAAGAAGAATTGTATTCTGCCCCTGGAAAAATTGAATATAGTCGACCCACAATGAAGTATCGCCATTACGGTAAAATCATTGAGAAGATTATTACAATAGCTTCCAAAATGGAAGATGAGGATAAGAAGATTCAGCTGGTTAAAATGATTGTAGGTCAGATGAAAAAGTCTTATATTCAGTGGAATAAGAATGTAGATGATGAAAAGATATATGAAGATCTTGCCGAGCTTTCGGGTGGTAGATTAAAGTTTTCTAGCGAAGACTACGTTATCCCCGAAGTTAAGATTGCGCCTAGTCGTGACAAACTAAAAAACATTAGACATCAGAGAAGAAGATAATATTGATGATTTCCACACAAGATATTTTACATGTTGGACGCACTCAAAAGCCGTATGGTATTAAGGGTGAGATAAATATACTATTCAATAGAGCTGGTTTTGCTGAATTGGAAAGTGAGTATTATTTTCTGATGATTGAGAGCATACCCGTACCATTTTTTATTGAAGATTTTACTTTTACAACCGATGTGAGTGCACGGGTGAAATTCGAGGATATAAATGATGAGAAATGCGCTTCAAAATATATAAATCTTGATGTTTTCATGTCGCGAGAGCTGATTAAAGAACCTGAAGATAGTGGAGTTGCTAATTGGAGTTTTTTTGTTGGTTACGATGTAGTAGGGATAGACGGCGAGTTTATAGGTAGAATAAGTAGCGTAGATGAATCTACTATGAACGTATTGTTTATACTGGATAATGGAGATGAGGAGATATTAATTCCTGCAACTGAAGATTTTATTACTGCTATTGATGAGGAAGAGAAAATTATTGAGATGGATCTCCCGGAAGGGCTTTTTGAGGAGTGATATGTCTTTTCTTAAGCTTTCTGACGTTACTATAGGATATCCTGATAAAAACAGAACAAGAACAATTCAAAAAAACCTCAATCTGACTGCCGATAAAGGAGAGCTTATTGCGCTGATAGGAAAGAATGGTTGTGGCAAATCAACCCTCATTCGTTCAATTGCATGCCTGCAACCCATTTTTAGTGGGGAGATATCCCTTGAAAATAAAGATTTAATTAGCCTCAAACCAGAGAAAAGGGCGAGATTGTTATCAGTGGTACTCACCGGGCAACATTCTGTTGCTTCATTTAATGTAAGAGAGCTAATTTCAATCGGGCGTGATCCATACACTGGTTGGTTGGGTAGCTTATCTGAAAGAGACAATGAGATTATTTCTGATGCAATGAAAATAACTTATCTTGAGGGGTTTGATGATAGGAGTATTTATGAACTGTCTGATGGTGAGCGGCAACGAGTGTTTATAGCTCGTGCACTTGCACAAGATACTCCACTTATACTGCTTGATGAACCTACTTCACATCTAGATCTGCCAAACCGCATAAATATTTTATTGTTGCTACAAAAATTAGCTAGAGAAACAGGAAAGACCATAATTATATCTACACACGAATTGGAGACTGCCATGCAGGTTGCAGACAAACTCTGGCTTATGGAAAATAGTAATGGTGTAGCAGTGGGGACACCCGAAGATTTAGTACTTAATGGTAGCTTTGAAGATATCTTCCAACACAGTTCATATGAGTTTGACAAAGAGTATGGCAGTTTTATTGTTCAGAAAAATCTCGATAAATTTATTACAACTCATGTAAGTAAGCCCAATGGACTTATTGCTAGGTGGACAACAAAAGCCCTTTCAAGAAAAGGATATAAAATTACATCAGATGCACCTGTTGAGCTTTATGTAGATGAAGAAAATAAAAGCTGGACTTTGAATTTTAATGGAGAAACAATTGTTACTTACAGCATTGAAGAGGCTCTAAAGGCATTGTCCTATTTAAATTAGTTTTTATTATCTTTGCAAGATTTTGGTACAACAATCAAACATGGAAAAGAAAAGACGTAGAATTGCTATTTTAGGATCAACCGGATCGATTGGCACCCAAGCTTTAGATGTTATATCTAGGCATGCCGATAGGTTCGAGGCATATGTACTTGTTGCTAATAATAGCGTTGAATTACTTATAAAACAGGCCCGAGAAATGGTGCCCGAAATAGTAGTTATTGGTAATAAGGATAAATATAGTCAACTAAAAGAAGCTTTGATTGATTTACCAATAAAAGTGTGGTGTGGGAGCGAAGCAATTGAAGAAGTTGTAAAGGACGAAAATATAGATTTGGTGCTAACTGCAATGGTTGGCATTTCAGGATTAAATCCAACTTTAAATGCTATAAATGCAGGAAAAGCCATTGCTTTAGCAAATAAAGAGACACTTGTTGTTGCTGGGGAGCTTATTGCAACTTTAGCATTGAAGCATCGAGTAGCAATATTGCCTGTTGATTCTGAACACTCGGCAATATTTCAATGTCTTAACGGGGAAGTAAATAACAAGATAGATAAAATATTATTAACAGCCTCAGGTGGTCCATTCAGAAAGTTCACTGCTGAGCAGTTGACAAAAGTTACTAAAAATCAAGCACTGAATCATCCCAATTGGAATATGGGAATGAAGGTAACTATAGACTCCTCAACTCTCATGAACAAAGGTTTTGAGATGATTGAAGCTAAGTGGTTGTTTGATGTTAAACCATCGCAAATTGAGGTACTTGTCCACCCACAGTCGATAATTCATTCTATGGTGCAATTCGAAGATAACACTATAATGGCACAGCTTGGTCAACCCGATATGAGAGCTCCAATTCAATATGCGTTCTCTTACCCTGAGCGTTTAAAGTTAGAAATGAAACCGGTCGATTTCATTAAGCTCTCGCAGCTTACATTTGAAGCTCCTGATAGGGATAGATTTCCGAATCTCACATACGCATATGATGCGATTGAAAGAGGAGGAAATATGCCATGCATATTAAATGCAGCAAATGAAGTGGCTGTATCTTTGTTTTTAGAGGAACGAGTAGGATTTTATGAAATGAGTAAGCTTATTGAGAAAGCAATGTATAAGGCCTCTTTTGTAAAGCACCCATCATTAAGCGATTATCTTGACAGCGACATAGAAACTAGAGAAATTTTATATAGCATAGTCAATAAATAAAATGCCACAAGCAGAGAATAGAGTAATTATTTTTAATTTAATAGAAGCACATTTGTGTGAAACAATAACTGGATGGAAACTTTTTTAATGAAAGCGCTACAGCTCATATTGAGCTTATCGATACTTGTGATCGTACACGAATTTGGTCACTACATTTTTGCGAGGATGTTTAAAATTAGGGTAGAGAAATTTTATCTCTTCTTTGATGCAGGCTTCGCCCTTTTTAGATATAAACCAAAGAACAGTCATACCGAATATGGAGTAGGCTGGCTACCACTAGGTGGATATGTGAAAATCTCTGGTATGATAGATGAGTCAATGGATAAAGATCAAATGGCTCAACCGGCTGAGCCATGGGAGTTTAGATCGAAGCCAGCATGGCAACGCCTATTAGTGATGGTTGCAGGAGTAGTATTTAACCTCTTGCTTGCATTCTTTATATATTCTATGGTTCTTTTCACATGGAATGATACATATCTGCCTTTAGATAAAGTGTCTCAAGGAATGGAATTTAGCGCCGCTGCTAAGAGTGCTGGTTTTCAAGATGGAGATATTCTATTAATGGCCGACAATAAAAAATTGGACAGATTTGGAGTTCGCACCCTTCTTGATATTGCAGATGCAAAGACTGTGACGGTTAAAAGAAATGGAGAGGTTGTTAAACTTCAAATGGAGGAAGGTTTAATGAAAAATCTTCTTACTGACCAAGAAGGATTTGCCAATATCCGTATTCCAACGGTTGTTTATGAAACAATGGAAGGTAGTGCTGCAGAGCAGGCAGGACTAGTCAAAGGTGATAGCATTGTTTCTATTAACGGTGTTATTGCATCATCTTTTGGAGAACTGAGACAACAGCTTGAAACTCACAGTGATGAAGTTGTTGCACTCGACTACTATCGTAACGGAACACTTTATAGTACCGACGTGCAACTGGATTCTGAGGGTACTTTAGGCTTTTTTGTAACACCTGCAGGTCTAATTTATGACGCTGTAACTCTTGAGTATGGTTTTTTTGAATCATTCCCTGCAGGAATTCAAATGGGGGTTCAGACGCTTAAAGATTATATCGCGCAGTTTAAATATGTATTTACAAAAGAAGGTGCATCGTCGCTAGGTGGCTTTGGGGCTATTGGTGGGCTATTCCCTGCACAATGGGATTGGCAATCATTTTGGATGATGACGGCATTTCTGTCGGTTATCCTTGCATTTATGAATATTCTTCCAATACCCGCACTTGATGGCGGACACGTAATGTTCTTAATATATGAGGTTATAACAAGAAGAAAACCCAACGAAAAGTTTATGGAATACGCTCAAGTAGCAGGAATGATTTTACTACTTGTTCTTGTGTTGTATGCAAATGGAATGGATATTATTAGAGCAATATTTAACTAATATAAAAGTAGTCATTTGTTGAAAAAAATGGATTATGAAAATTTCGGAATTGATAAATAAAGGAGACAAGACAGCTTTTTCTTTTGAACTGTTACCACCTCTTAAAGGGAATAGTATTAATAAACTGTTTAAAGCGATAGATCGTCTGAAAGAGTTCGACCCGAAATATATTAACATCACAACTCATCATAGTGAGAATATTTACAAAGAAGACAAAAACGGTGTTTTTCGTAAAGTAAATGTTAGAAAACGACCGGGTTCAGTTGCCATTGCTGCGGCAATACAAAACAAATATGGAATTAAAGCAATCCCACATATAATTTCACAAGGTTTTACAAAAGAAGAGACCGAATATGCACTTATAGACCTGTCATTTTTAGGAGTTACAGATTTATTGTTACTTAGGGGTGATTCAAAAAAACTAGATTCACAACAAAGATCAATGGATAGTCATAAATATGCTACTGGTTTACAGGAACAAGTTAATAATTTTAATGCAGGAATTGGTTTTGATGGCTCGCAATTTACACCTTCAGACCATCCTTTTTCATATGGTATGGCTTGTTATCCTGAGAAGCATGAAGAGTCTCCAAATATGGAATCGGAAATATATTACACAAAGATGAAAGTTGATAAAGGAGCTGATTATCTTGTGACGCAGATGTTCTTTGACAATAGAAAGTATTTTGAGTTTTTAGATAAATGTAGAAGTGCTGGGATAAATGTACCTATAATACCGGGAATTAAACCAATACACCTGAACAGCCAGTTGACGGTACTTCCAAGAATTTTTCGCACTGATATACCTGAAGAGCTGGAAAAAGAACTTCGAAAATGCGAGAATGATGAAGATGCTAAAGAAGTTGGTGTTGAATGGTGTATACAGCAGTGCAAGGAGCTTGTGGATGCAGGTGTACCAAGTATTCATTTTTACTCTATGAATGCAGTAGATAGCGTTAGAAGGGTAGCACAACAGATATATTGATTAAATGTATTTTCGCAAAGTAATAGGGCTAAATGATGTAAAGCAACATCTTATAGATAGTGTGCATAGGGGGTTCGTGCCTCACGCACGTATCTTCTATGGCCCAGAGGGAGTTGGGAAGCTGCCTCTTGCAATAGCCTACGCGAGATATTTAAATTGCAGTAGTCGAGGCGTAAGTGATGCCTGTGGGGAGTGCCCATCATGCCATAAGTTTGATAAGCTGGCTCATCCCGATCTTCATTTTGTTTTTCCTGTAGTGAAGTCAAAGACTAGTGACGATTACCTACCTAAGTGGCGTAATTTTTTGATGGAACATATCTACTTTAATCTCAATAGTTGGCTAAGTTATATTGATGCTGAGAATGCTCAAGGAACTATTTACTCAAAAGAAAGCGATGAAATTATTCGAAAGCTTAATCTTAAAGTGTATGAAGCTCCTTATAAGGTGATGATTATTTGGTTACCCGAGAAGATGAATGTTGCTTGTTCTAATAAGTTGCTGAAGATGATAGAGGAGCCACCTTCAAGCACAATATTTTTATTGATATCTGAAGATCGTGAGAGCGTATTGCAAACCATCTGGTCGCGTTGTCAGCCTCTACATATTAGAGCAATTGAAAAAGATGAAATGGTAACTGCTTTAAGTAATAATTTCGATATAAGCGAAGATGAAGCAAATTCAATTGCTCATATAGCAAATGGTAGCTATACCAATGCTTTGCATATGATTGAGTCTTTTGAAGATAATCGATTCCTATTTGAACTTTTTGTGAATATGATGCGTGCATCGGTTTCGGGAAACATAAAAGCTATAAAAGAAGCTGCAAATAATATAGCAACTATTGGTAGAGAGATGCAGAAAAGCTTTATTTCTTACTCTTTAAAAATGTTTAGAGAGTATTTTATGAATAATTTGGGTGAGCCTGAAATGGTTTATCTTAACGATTATGAAAAACAATTTGGTGAGCGTTTTTCACCTTACATAAATGAGAAGAATATTGAGGAATTTAATAATGAGTTTTCGCTTGCCTACCGACAAATAGAGCAAAATGGGAATGCAAAAATTATTTTCCTTGAACTTTGTTTAAGGGCTACCCTTCTTTTAAGAAAATAATTTGTAACTTGCATTTTGATTTTGTTTAATTTTAAAAAGCCTTGCTAGTCAATATGATATAGCAATTTATATATATGGATAGAGAAGTATTTTCAGATAAACTTGCAGAAATAGCACCACTTAAAGAGGTCACCGTCAGAAATACAAAGAGTTGCAAAGGCTGTACACGTCATACCAACAAACTACACACTTACGATTGGTTGCACGATTTTCCTGAATTTCAGGAATTGAGTAAGATGGTGGAGGTTCAATTTAAAAACACACGCAAAGGATATTATATAAATAGCAATAATTTGCAGTTGGAACTGGGCGACTTGGTTGCTGTGGAAGCAACTCCCGGACATGATATAGGAACAGTTACACTCACTGGCAAACTGGTTGAGAAGCAGATGAAAAAATACAACTACCGTGATGATTTAAACGGTGGGTTGAAACGAATTTACAGAATAGCACGTCCTGCCGATCTTGAGAAATTTGAACAAGCAAAAGGGCGTGAGCAATCGACTATGATACGTGCACGCCAAATAGCCGAAGAGCTTGGTTTGCAAATGAAAATTGGTGATGTCGAATATCAGGGCGATGGTAACAAAGCAATTTTCTACTATATAGCCGATGAGAGGGTAGATTTTCGGCAGTTAATAAAAGTTCTTGCTGGTGAGTTCAGAGTGAAAATTGAAATGAAACAAATTGGAGCTCGACAGGAAGCGGGACGAATAGGTGGAATTGGTCCCTGTGGCAGAGAAATGTGTTGCAGTAGCTGGGTTTCGAGCTTTGTATCTGTCTCAACTAATGCTGCACGTTTACAAGATATCTCAATAAACCCACAAAAACTTGCAGGTCAGTGCGGAAAGCTTAAGTGCTGCATGAACTACGAAGTGGATATGTATGTTGAAGCACACAGGAGTTTGCCTTCTCGTGAATTTGTTTTAAGTGCTAAAGATGGAGACTACTATCATTTTAAGAGCGATATCCTAGCAGGAATGATAACATACTCTACAGATAAAAATGGTGCTGCAAATTTGGTTACAATTTCAAAAGATCGGGCATTTGAAATTATAAAAATGAATAAGAAAGGGCAAAAGCCTGACCAAATTAAAATCGAAATAGAAGGCACCAATTCGAAAGGAGATGTGTATAAAAATGATATACTTGAAGGAGAAAGTATAACTCGATTTGATAGTAAAGGAAATAACCCGACACGTAAGAAGAGGAAGCCAAGAAGGCGGAATCAGACTAAACCCGGAAGAAATAGAAATTCAAGAAAAAACAATTCTTCGGGTGAAAGCCAGGAATAATATCTTTTTTTTGCTTACAGGACTTATATTGCTTGTATCCTGTGACAGGGGAGAGTTATATTTTCATTACAACAAGGTTGAAAATGGAAAGTGGTATAGGGATTCTGTTTTAACCTTTTCATTAGATACACTCAGCGTTGAGCAGATAGGAGAATACAACATCTCATTTGAATTAACAACTTCAATGCTATATCCCTATAATGATATTCATCTAAAAATTGATCAAAACCTAAATGATACAATAATTAATAGTGATACTTTGCGATATAAAGTTGCAAATGAACATGGAAAATGGTTTGGTAGGGGAGTTGGTAGTTTACGGCAACTATCTATACCCTATAAGACCGCAGTTCAATTAGATTCAACAAGGAATTATGAGTTTTATTTATTTCAAATAATGAATGTAGATCCACTAAAAGGGGTCGAGAAGGTGGGTGTTAGAGTTTATAAATAAATGAATTAATGAGTTTTATTGAGTATGAAAATAGTATTTATAGGATCTGGAAATGTGGCAACACATATGGCTGTGGCATTAAAGAATGCTGGTAGTGAGATAATACAGATATATAGTAGAACATATACTAATGCTCATCTTCTTGCAGAAAGGGTTTCTGCCCAACCAATTAATGATCTAAAATACTTAAACCGTGATGCCGACCTGTACATATTCTCTCTAAAAGATGATGCACTCCCAAAAATAATAGATTTGATGCCGGATACTTCTGGTTTGTGGATACATACTGCAGGAAGTGTGCCAATGAATCTGTTTGAGCAGAGATTGACAAAAGGTGGATATGGTGTCTTGTACCCTCTACAGACATTTAGTAAAGACAGGGAACTTGATTTTTCTAAAGTACCAGTTTTTATTGAAGGTAATACAAGAGAAACCGAAGAATTTTTTTTATCAGTTGCAAGAAAAATATCTGATGATGTTAAATTAATGGACAGTGAGAGTAGAAAATATTTGCATCTATCTGCTGTATTTGCAAATAACTTTTCGAATCATATGTACTCATTATCCAGCGCAATCTTAAAAAAAAGAGGAATTGCATTTGATGTTCTTAGACCACTAATAGCCGAAACGGCAGAAAAAGTACTAGAAATGGAGCCAATAAAAGCACAAACCGGTCCTGCAGTCAGGTTTGATGAAGAAATAATAAACAAGCATCTTGAGTTAATAGTAGATGATCAGATAAAAGAGATTTACAATGTTCTGAGTAATAGTATTAATAGATATTCTACTTGATATCGTTTTTCCTTCAATTCAATAGGGTAAAAAGAGTGATTTTAATAATTATAACTCATCAAAAACAGGTATATTTGTAATAAATATTCTAAAATCAAATAAATAATGGCAAAATTTATAGGTTATGTGGAGGTAAACAGAGATCACTGTAAAGGCTGTGACCTCTGTGTGGTTTCATGTCCTACCGATGTGCTGGAATTAGAACCACGTGAGGTAAACGACCGTGGATATCACTATGTATACATGAAAAACCCGGACAATTGTATAGGTTGCGCTAATTGCGGATATGTTTGTCCAGATGCTTGTTTAACGGTATATAAAAAAAGAGTAGGGTAAACATGGCAGTAGAAATATCTTTAATGAAAGGGAACGAAGCTATTGCTCATGCAGCTATACGCTATGGAGTAGATGGCTATTTTGGTTACCCAATTACACCGCAGTCTGAAATTATTGAAACCTTGATGGCTGAGGCTCCCTGGAAAACTACAGGAATGGTAGTGTTACAGGCAGAAAGTGAAGTAGCAGCAATTAATATGGTTTATGGAGGAGCTGCATGTGGTAAGTACTCGATGACATCGTCTTCTAGTCCTGGTGTCAGCCTAAAGCAGGAGGGAATATCTTATATGGCTGGAGCAGAATTGCCATGCCTTATAATAAATGTACAGAGGGGAGGACCAGGTTTAGGAACAATACAGCCTTCTCAGGCGGACTATTTTCAAACTGTAAAGGGAGGTGGTCATGGAGACTATAAGCTTATTACACTTGCGCCAAGTTCGGTGCAGGAGATGGCCGATTTTGTAGGGCTTGGTTTTGAACTTGCTTTTAAGTACCGTAATCCTGCAATGATTCTTACCGATGGAGTAATTGGTCAGATGATGGAGAAAGTGAGGTTACCTGAGTTTAATCGTAGGAGAACAGAGCAGGAGATTCGTGAGCAGTGCCCATGGGCAACACTTGGGAAAACTTCTGATAGAGCACCTAATATCATTACTTCACTTGAATTAGATTCTGCATCTATGGAGAAGAATAACATTCGTTTTCAATCTAAATACAGAGAGGTGGAAGCAAATGAGGTTCGCTATGAAGAGATAAAATGCTCGGATGCTGAATATTTAATTGTAGCATTTGGTTCAGCTGCAAGAATATGTATGAAAGTGGTTGATATGGCACGTGAAGAGGGAATTAAAGTTGGACTTATTCGCCCAATCACTCTTTGGCCCTATCCAAGCAAGATTATTAATAAGTACGCCGATAAAGTAAAAGGAATGCTTACTGTTGAGCTTAATGCTGGTCAGATGGTTGAAGATGTTAGGTTAGCCGTAAACGGGAAGGTTCCTGTAGAACACTATGGGCGATTGGGTGGAATTGTTCCCACACCAGACGAAGTTCTCAGAGCTCTTAAAGAGAATATTGTAGATAAATAAATTCCAACTTCATATAAATTTTTGAGCAATATTTAATAAACAACAGATTAAAATCAGTCGTTATGGATCCTAAAATAAGAAATATCTTTCTTCTATTATTTCTGATAGCCTTTATAGCAACATTTGTTGTCTACTTTTCGACAGAAAAGAATATGCAATTAACCTGGTGGTTTGGAGGATCAGCAATTATATTTTACTTGATTTACCGATTTAGTAGAAGATAATGATATAATCACTTCTAAAGATTTAGAAAATGAATAAAAACGAAATAGTTAATCCCGAAAATTTGGTGTACACGAAACCAGAATTGATGAACGACAATTACATGCACTATTGCCCGGGTTGTTCTCATGGTGTGGTGCATAAGGTAGTTGCTGAAGTAATTAAAGAACTGGGGTTACAAGAGAAAACAATTGGTATTGCACCTGTGGGATGTGCTGTTTTTGCTTATAAATACCTGGATATCGATTGGCAAGAAGCAGCACACGGTAGAGCACCAGCACTTGCAACAGCCGTAAAAAGACTCCTTCCCGACAGAATGGTGTTCACATATCAGGGCGATGGAGATTTAGCAGCTATAGGTACAGCCGAAACAATTCATACTGCAAACCGTGGTGAGAATATTGCTATTATTTTCATAAATAATGCAATATATGGTATGACCGGTGGACAGATGGCGCCAACTACGTTAGAGCATATGCCAACGGCAACAAGTCCCTGCGGTAGAGATATAAATACAATGGGTAGACCTCTAAAGATACTAGATATGCTTGCTCTGCTTGATGGAGTTTGTCTTGCAACTCGCACAAGTGTACACACAGCAGCAGCTGTAAAGAAAACTAAACGAATGATTAAGTTAGCTTTTGAGAACTCTTTGGCAGGAAAAGGCACTTCAATTGTGGAGGTCGTATCTACCTGTAGTTCGGGGTGGAAAATGACACCTGCCGGAGCCAACGATTGGATGGTAGAGAATATGTTTCCAGTTTTTCCAATTGGAGATTTGAAAAATGTATGATTTTATAAAAACTTTAAGCTGATACAATGTTAAAGGAAATAGTTATAGCCGGTTTTGGAGGACAAGGTGTATTATCTATGGGAAAGATACTTGCATATTCCGGTATCATGGAAGACAAGGAAGTGTCGTGGTTTCCTGCATACGGACCAGAACAACGAGGTGGAACTGCAAATGTAACTGTTATTATTTCTGATGACCCAATAAGTTCACCAGTAGTAAACAGTTATGATATTGCGATTGTGCTTAACCAACCATCACTTGATAAGTTTGAGGTAAAAGTAAAACCTGGGGGTGTGCTGATTTATGATCAGTATGGAATAAATAACAAGTCCAAACGCAAAGATATTGATGTTTACTGTGTAAACGCAATGGAAGAATCTATGAAAATGGATAACAATAAGGTCTTTAATATGATAATTCTTGGAGGCCTGTTAAAGGTTTCACCTATGCTTAAGATAGAGAATGTATTAAAAGGGCTAAAAGAGACACTTCCAGAACGCCATCATCACTTGCTGCCTGTGAATGAGCAAGCGATAATACGAGGTATGGAAATTGTGGAATTAGAGCAGAAAGCAGAACATAATTTAGTATAGTTAAACTGACTAGTCCTAAAACACTGTAAAGGGTTTTAGGACGGGACAACATATCATTATAAAAAAATAGGTGCAATAACATTTACTTATTGCACCTATTTTTTATAATGATGAATCTCTATTGTTTTTTACCGAAAGGAAGCCAGTCCCAGAAACTCTTTTTCTTTTTTGATGCATTCTTACTCTGTGTATCTCGTTTCACTTTTTTCTCAGGATAAGAAACATTCTCTGTAATATCTTTTTTCTTAATAAGTTTCTTTTTTACCACTTTCTTTGGGGTAGCATTTGCTGGTTTGTCCTCTCTTAAAGCTGGATTACCTTGTGCTCTTTTACTCTTTTTTTTTGGCTTTTGATTATTTCTATCTTTTTGCTCATTTAAAGGTTTCTCATCCCTTTTAGAGTTTTTATTTGAGCGGGGTTTGTTATCTGATTCAATGTTGTCTTGAGCTCTTGGTTTACGTTTTTTCTTTGATCTTTTTTCTTGATCAGAATTTTGTAGTGTGCTCTCAGGCTCATGTTTTATAATTTCACCTTCCAGATTTACATTATCTGTTTTGCTCACCTTTTCATATTTATTTTTACGTGGGGTCTGTTTTTTCCCCTTTTTAAATCTTTCTCCTTTATTCTCATCTGTTTTATCCCTTGTTTCGAATAATCCTTTAGAGGTTTTTCTTCCACTCATTGCTTTGGATTTTGAACCTCTTTGTCTTCTATTCTTGTTTGGGGCGTACTCTGGTGCTTCACCAAATTCAACAGGTACAGGAATTCTATAAATTTTCTTTTGAAGAAATTCCTCTATTTGTTCAAATCTATATTGTTCTTCCGGTACAACAAAAGTAATGGCCATCCCAGAGTCTCCTGCACGAGCTGTACGTCCGATACGGTGAATATAGTCTTCTACATCATATGGCACATCGAAGTTGATAACAAGTGTTATATCATCAATATCAATACCACGGGCAACTATATCTGTTGCAACAAGAATATCAATTCTTTCATTTTTGAATTCATGCATTACATGTTCACGCTGTGCCTGATCTAGATCGGAGTGCATTTCTCCCACCGATAACTTCATTTGATACAATGTCTTAGCAATCTCTTTCACCTTCTGTTTAGATCCAGAGAATAATATAACCTTATTGGGTTTCTTTTCCCCGAATAACTGCTTCAAGATTTGCATCTTCTGCCACTCGTGACAGATGTAGGTTGATTGTATTATACTTTCGGGTGGACGGGCGATAGCTATTGATATCTCTTCGGGGTTCTTGAGAATTGTTTTTGCAAGTTGCTGAATCTTTGGTGGCATCGTTGCAGAAAACATTACTGTTTGCCGATCTTTAGGCAATAATTTCTCAATCTTCATAATATCATCATAGAATCCCATATCGAGCATTCTATCCGCTTCGTCAAGAATAAAATATTTTACTCCGGAAAAGTCAATATTATACAAATTTATATGTGAAAGCAATCTCCCTGGTGTAGCAATTACTACATCAGCACCACTAGTAAGTCCTTTTTTCTGAACATCCCATGCATCACCATCATTTCCACCATAAACAGCTACAGATGAAAAAGGAGTATAGTATGAAAAACCCTCCATCATAAGGTCTATCTGTTGCGCCAGCTCACGAGTTGGTGCCATAATTATGGCATTAACCTTTTTCTCACTATGATTGTCGGTCTGAAGATTATTGAGCAACGGAAGTAAGAATGCAGCTGTTTTACCTGTGCCTGTTTGCGCACATGCAATTACATCTTTATTATTAAGTATAATAGGTATAGCTTGTTCCTGAACAGGTGTAGCCTCTTTAAAGTTCATAACATCAAGGCCTTCTAAAAGTGAATCTGTAAGTGGGAGTTCTGTAAATAACATGTAAAATTTGATTCTAGTTTACACAAAGATACAACGAAATATTGATTTTTTTTATTTTGATTAAAATAATCCCTTGTTAATGTTTTTTCTTTTCGAAAATAGTAATATCTTTGCACTCGCTTTTCGGGTTAAATATATCTCGAAACATAAGCAAAAGGAGAGATGGCAGAGTGGTCGATTGCGGCGGTCTTGAAAACCGTTGAAGTGCGAGCTTCCGGGGGTTCGAATCCCTCTCTCTCCGCCAAAAGCATTTTGAAGTGCTCTGAAAAGAGTTTTAATAATGTAAACAAATATGGATAAGTGTTGTAGTTCTAATGAGCTATAGCACTTATTTTTTTATGTCACGATTGCTTAGAGTCGCAATACAACTTTCAGATTAACCCCCTGTTATGATTCTTATAAACTTGAACAATGAACGGCTATCTATCGGTTCTGCCGGTATTATCGTTGACCCGAAATTATGGGATAAAAAATGTGGGGTTTTATTTGTTTAATATTTACACGTCGTTTCGTTAGTCTTCGCCTCCAATGGCCAATTCATTATAAAGCAGCAAGACCTAAAGAGTCCACAGTTACTATAGGATGGAGCATTTAATGACTCCAGCATCCATGTAGTTTCTTGATATTGACTTACAGATTTTGAGACTAAATTTTCATAATAAACTTCTTCATTAAATAATGCTTCATTGTGACTCGGTTTGAGCCTCTCTCTGTAAAGACTATAATAGTACCTAATCATCTCAGGAGCTATGTCTTTTTTACCTATAAAAAAATAGGAAGAAAACCATATATTAGTTTTCCTCCTATATTACAATTATATTCTGAACAATGTTTACTGCTCTCTACTTTCTTCTTCCTCAGTAGGTACAATTAATTTGTAACCCTTACCGTGAATATTGATGATTTCGATATTAGGCTCTGGTTTCAATAGTTTACGCAGTTTAGTGATATAAACATCCATACTACGTGCATTGAAATATGTATCCTCTTCCCAAATTTGTTTCAGAGCATGATTACGCTCAAGAATATCATTAGCATGAGCGCAAAGCAGTGAAAGCAGTTCAGACTCCTTTGTTGTAAGTTTTGTCTGAGCATCACCAATATTAAGGATTTGCTTTTGAGTATCAAATGACATTGTGCCAAAATGATACACCTGTTGTTCTTTGCTCTTTTTGCCTTTAACTCTACGGATTATAGCTTCAATACGAAGTACAAGCTCTTCCATACTGAATGGCTTAGTGATATAATCATCTGCACCAGCTTTGAAGCCTTCGAGCACATCCTCCTTCATATTTTTAGCAGTAAGGAAAATCACTGGAATCTCCGAGTTGATCTGTCTTATTTCCTTTACTAATGTTACTCCATCCTTTTTAGGCATCATTACGTCAACAATGCACAGGTCGTATTTTGTTTTCACAAAACCTTTGAAACCGGCCTCTCCGTCAGGAAATAGGTCAGTGTCAAAACCTTTTGCCTGAAGATATTCTCTTAGTAACATACCAAGATTTTCATCATCTTCACATAAAAAAATTTTCAAATTCTCTTCCATATCATTTTTGTGTTATTACGGGTAAACTTATTATAAATTTTGTTCCTTTTCCAAGATCACTTTCTGCACGTATAGTGCCGTTGAGATCTTTTACAATCTTCTTTACATATGCCAATCCCAGACCGAAACCTTTAACATCATGTCTGTTGCCGGTATGTACTCGATAGAATCGTTCGAATACTTTTTTAGCATCTTCCCTTTTCATTCCAATACCATTATCCTCAATAGTAATAATGATTTTATTGCCTTCGTTACGAGTTCGCATCATCAGTTCTGGTGGAACATCACGTTTGCGATACTTCAATGCATTATCCAAAATATTGAATAGCACATTAGTAAAGTGCATTTCATCAACACTTATCGTTGAATCTTCAGCTTGTAAATCTACATCCAGCTTGCCTTCCAGCTTCTCAACCTTCAATACGTGTGTGTTTGCAACACTCACTACAAGATCATTAGCATCTAGCTCCTTCATTTTCAGCTTTGTCCTCTGTTTGTCGAAAAGCGACATGTGCAGCACTTTTTCTACTTGAAGGCTCAACCTCTTGGTCTCATCATTTATCACACCAGTTACATGCTTAAACACTTCTGGTGATTTCAAAATAGACTCATCTTTAAGCATCTGAGATGCAAGAGAGATTGTTGATACAGGAGTTTTCAGCTCATGAGTCATATTGTTAATAAAATCATTTTTCATTTCAGACAAACGTTTTTGTCTGAATAGAGATACCATTGTAAAGATAAACGTTATCAATAGGATAAACGTAAATATTAACGATGGTATGAAAAACGTCAGTTCACTGTATACATAATTTCTTTTCGTCGGAAAATAAACCCTTAAAGTGTTCAACTTTGCAGGGGGATCTTGAGGGAAAAGCGTTTGTGTATAAATTGCATTTTTATCTCTGTTAGAAAAATCGGGAGATGAATAAACAACCTGATTATTGAAGTTTACAACCTGAAAGCCAAATGGTTCATTCAAGCCATTATATGATAACTCGTATCGAATATACTGTTGTAAAACATCAAAATCAATCCTTTCCTCAATTGGTTTATTACTCGAACGGTTCATAATTTTGTAAATTACTTCATCAAGTAATGATCGTTCGTGCAAATAGCGTCTAGAAAGTGATTGTTGCAACTCGTATTGAGTTTTAGAAATTGTGCTTGCACTTTGTTGAGGTGTCACAAATACTTTTTTCTCTTCATTTTCCGGACGCAAGGATTGTTCAGTTCTATCAGTATCAAATCTCTGCCTTATTCTATTTACTGATGATATTGCAGGTGTAGTTTGTTCGCCAGTTACATTAGTAGTAGAACTCTGTTGATAACTTGAGTACCTATTCTCAGATTCTATCATATCTTGTTCGAGATAATCAAGCGTCTGATCTTGTTCCAAGTCTCTCATCACATTATATAGGCTTCTGTTTACCTGTTCATCAAACTGTTGAGTACGAATGTCCATAGTTGTACTCATGTATCTCACCTGCAAAAATAACAGAGCTAAAAATGCTGTGAACATCACTACGGCAAGCAACCAAATAGTCGATTTTTTCATACTTATTAATTACCTCCGTTTTAGTTACTATATTTCAAAGATCGTTCTTTCAATTATTAATTTAACAAATAAACGACTTTTTTGTTTAACATATCCTCTTAAAATTGAAAAAATGCGTAAAAAAACAGGCGTAATAACATAAATTAAGAAAATGTCTAATGTTAAAGTTCAAAATTATGATTTGTTAAAATCGAATGTTCCCACTCTTTATACTAGATGTTTGGATAGTTATAGGTAATAAATTTTGAAATAAAATTTTCTGTATTATTAACCAAAAATTTTAATCGTTTAAGTGAAATCTAAGACTTAAGCCCGCAAAACTATTTGTCGTAGGATATGAGTAAGAAGACACTAATGGTCTATGCATATTAATGTCATAAAAACCCTTCATAATAAGCCTTTTACTTAATGGGTAATCGGTAGCAAAACGAACAGATGATGTTTTCATTCCTGTGGTAGCCTGTGTGAACCCGTCTTCTATTTTTCGAATTAAAGAGGATGTGATTTTACGTGTAAAATCAAGCTGAAAATTTAAATCTTTATACTTATAACCGAGTCCTAGCTCAATATCATTTTCATTTGTTTCGACTATCTGATATGAAGCAATATTCAGATTTATACCTCTCGTTTTATTTATTCTGAATCTAACATTCATATTATTATAAAATACGCTCTGTGCTTCAATAAGAGGATTGAAGCTCTCAACTATCCCTACTGATGGTATATCAAAAGGAGAAGAGGGAATATTTGATCGGGTTATTGGGTCTGTAATATACCCAAGTGAGGTGTCCTCATTTTCATTGAGCTTTTCCCAACCTTGGAATGATGAATACGAACCTATACGGTATTGCGACAAGTATCTGTGATAGAGACTAATTGATTGCACTAGGTTTTGCAGTTCAGGAAATAATGACAAAAGGTTATAAGTCATTTCCCAATTTGGTAATAATGATTTCAGATCAGGAAATGGTGTAAGTCCTATGTTTTTAGAACTCTTGCCAGTATATGCAGCCAAGAAAGCAGGTATTAATACATCAGCAGAATTAATATTTATATCTTTAGGATTTATATTTTTTGATTTTGTCTCAATAATACTAGAATACTGATTCTGTAATCGTGTAGAAATAATCTCTCTTTTGTTTAAGAATTTTTCGAATGTCGCAGAGTAATAGTTGTTTTTGGCTTTAGAATTCTCAAATGCAGAAGAAAGAGAAATTGTTGTCATAGCAAAGCTTCCTCCTCTTCTATTTGGCATACCATCAAGCATATAATATATTTCGTTACGTTTATTATCCTCATAAAGCATACTTAAATTTATGGCAAGTCCCTTAAATGGTTCAATTGTTGCACCCAATCTCAAGTTCATAGTTTTGTTGAACATTGCCGGATTAATGTTTTCTTCGTTAATAACTAAGAGGTTATTCGCAAGAGAACGTTCTATAAACTCTATACCTCCATCAAGACCTAGAGCAAACCCTAAACCGGGTTGTAGGCCATTTTCTGCACTATGCTGTCCAAAGAAATCACCAATCAATGGAATATAACCAGGCACATCGGTTCTTCTTTTAATGCCTAGATTCATATTTATATTCCTAAGCGGAATTTTATGATAAATTGCAGCAAAATTAAATTTGCTGTTCAATGTTAATGAAAAGTCGTTATATAAATAATTTCCAATAGTCTCATCAGCAATAAATGCCCCTCTTTCCCATCTATAATGTGAGTTGTAGACAGCACTCGAATTAATCCATCTAAGCGGGTAAATCTGTGAAAACGGAAAAGTGTATGTCAAATTTGTCAGCTGTTCATAATTTAAAGGCTTTCCTAAACTGGCAATACTACTTGAAATACTGTCTCTCCAAATATCATAATCGTTTATATTTATTCTTTTATTTACTTGCAGATATGGCTCTTCTATTTCTGCCAGTGTACCCGATCTGAACGATAATAGTAGGTTTCTAGTAATATTCCAGTTGAAATTAAAATTTCTATTCCAAAAGAAATTGCTGCTAAATGTGAGATATTTCTGATTATTTAAGTGTTCCGTAGATGACTGTTCACTTATTATTTCCCTTAACTGTAATTCTTGGTAGTATCTGTTAATGTCAGATGAAAATCTAATATTTTCTGGTACAAAATTAATATTTATAATTTTAAATATGTCCAAGCTATTGTTTGTGTTCCTAAATGGCTCCCATGGGAATACCTTTGGAGAATAGTCGTATTCGGCTTGAAGATGCCAATCCATTATTGTCTCGTATTCAGTATCAGGACTATGTCTGTTACTTAAATTATGAGCATAAGTTAATCTAAAATTAGCCGGATCATATGGCATAGGATTTTTACTTTTAATATCCATCTTTACATTACTTATACTGATGCTTCTACTTGTCCACTTTGAAACAGCACTATTTTTAATCGAATCATTGTAAAGTTGATCTTTATGTAATTCAACAGACTCTCTAAGTAATAAATCTGTATTGAAAGGGTCATACAATGGAGTTGAGAGTTGATTTGAGTAATTATAATAAAAGGGGGCAGACAGTTTTATCTGTTTAGGCAAAAACCGTCCCAGCTCGAAATTCAGTGTAAAATTATAAGAATCAAAATCATCATTTCTCCTCTCATTTAAGCCCTGATTTATAGTTCCATAACCTGCCGTCTCTTTTCTTCCAGAAAAGTGAATGTTACCTATATCTGACAAAGCCAAGTTTACATTTGATTGTGCAGCCCAGCCACCTTTCTCATCAAATTCAGTCAACCTGAGTTCATTAACCCATATTTCAGCAGAGCGGCTTCCGCTAGATGTATTGCGAATCCCAATCATTATCACTTTTATATCTGCTAGTGACGGATTCCCTACAATGGATAAAGAGTTGTCAGGTTTTTCAGGGTCCTGTCTTGTGAATTTATTAGACTTATCTTTAAGTGTCCCTGAAAGTTCTTCTCTGTTTCTATTAAGTTTAAGAGATGTAAGCAGCTCCAAAGGTAAATTAATCATGTTCTCTTTAGGCCATACTATTTCACGATCTGAGTTGCTGTGTGCGCTATAATGCCCTTCAGGTGTAATTCTTAAAGGAATTTCATATTCATAATAATTGTTTCTATAATCAGATCCTAATCTTAAAAATAAAGTTATTTCACTATCCTCAGGAGGTGTTATTTCGTCGATCAATTTTTCGGCATGAACAAACATCTGTAACCTCTTGTATCGTCTCAAATCATATGCACTGTTTTTATATATTGAGCGCGAATCACCTGCTTCAAGATTACTGACTTTTAGAGAAAGCGATTGTTCATTTTCTTTTCTTAATTGTGGTTGCGCAGGATCAATAATCCTTGTAACTCCTGGTGGTATTACATAATTTACCGGAGAGCGACTCCCATTCTCTTCAATATTTACAGTAGAAATATCAATCTCACCTGTACCGTTAATATCTAATCCTGTAAATAGATCTCTCCTATACTTTCTCCAGTCACTTCTTACCAATTCAAGTGTTGCAAATCGCAAGAATACGGGTTCTTTAAATCCTGTGAGAAACATTCTCATAAATCTTATGTTGTTAAATCCGCGAATGTTGCCTATTCTCGATTCATACTCACGAATAGGAATTTTAAACTGATACCATCTCACTCTGCTGTCATTTCCATTTCTGAGTCTTACGGTTGACTCACGTATATCCACAATAAAGTTAGATCCAATTTCCATCGAGCCTGGGTGCAGAGAAACCTTGTACTGATAGTATGATTCGTTTTCATTAAGGGTATTGTCATTATTTATGTCTTCGGTATCAGGTGTAGTGCGCGATGCACCAGAAAACTTGTCCTCCTCGGCATCTAGTGAATTGCCCTCACTGCCGTTGAAATATTTATATCTATCTAAGATGCTCAACTGCTCCCTGTCCTGAGTAAGTCCTCTGTAGTGTCTGAAGTTGTCACCCGCTGGATCATTTAGAGGAGAGTGATTATCGAGCTCCATATTAGATGTTGTTTCGGAAGAAACAATACTCTTAATGTCATTTATATAATTGCTGTAAGAATGAAACGTTTTTTCTTCTTCACTACTAAGTCCGTTAAATCCAACATCCTGCAATCGTCTTGAATCCATACCCCCCGAGTTATCGAATGCATATACTGTTGATTGTCGTTTTGGGTATTTTCCCCACACTGAATATCCAACCTCAGTTGTGTCTCCATTTACCGGCAAGCCATTTTCATAAAACTTCTTGCCATCTTTCAGTATATCTTCAGAAATATTTCCAAGGTTAAAATAGAGATCTCCACCCGAATGCAGATTGGTTGAGTCGTTTATAAACGGATCCATCATCCAAAATTCAATATATTCGATGTTAGCTGCCTCAAAATCATTTGTATCCATTTTTCGAGTAATACCACCCCATCTGTCACTTGGATTAAGTAATTTTCCTTCATTGTCGATATTTGTGTCGAGGTTATACGGACCTCTTTCATTAGGATAAAAAGAAATATTTAGAATGGGTATAGTTGAAGGAAGGCCATAATACGAATCCCTATTAGGAAAGATCTCTCTTTCGTAAACTTCACGTACACGGTGGTCTGACAGTTGTTCTAGATCGTTTTTCAAATGTGTAGGGGTCAATCCCGAATTTCGTCTTGTAAAAATTCCATCAATGTAAAACCATGCTAACTGTGCTCTATTTTTACCGTATTCTATATTATTGCTCAAAGAAGCTTCTGGAAACATTCCTGTTGAACTATTGTTGAATGGGGTAGAAGAGAGTGTCCATAAATAAGGATTACGAATATCTATTCCCGATGTAGAGCTTTCAAAATCATCAATATATGAGTATTCACCAATATATTTATTTTCATAATGACCAGGCAATAAATGAGCGAACTCTAAATCGACTTTAAGTTCAGAAGGTAATGAAGCCTCTACAAAAGGAAGTTTATCAAAAAGATTTGTCAAAACATACGACTGCTTTCTATATGATAAATTAGCCCCCCACATAGTATTTTTTGCAGCCTCATCGCCAAAAACAGTTTTCACCATTAAAGGCTTTTCATAATAGTGCATTAGTGTACTACCTATCGAAAAGTTTTTTGAAATATCATAAAGTAAGTTTATACCCATTAAAGTCTTCCTCTGAGGTTGGCTTATTAGCAACATATCACTATTAAAATCATATCCTGTAGATGCTCTATATTCACCGCTTATACGAAATCTATTTTTTTCGGGATATTGCTGTGCAATTGTCAATGTAGAATCGTATAGTTCACTGTAAACATATTTCTGGGCCATTTCTTCATTCTCAAATATATTATTCAAATGAGAACCAAATGGCTCAACTATCGGAAATATTATATAGCCATTTTCACTATCTATCGTGTAGCCTTCAATAAAATCAAAAATCCCATCAGGATATGGATCATTAATGCTATTGAGTCTGTCTAGATTCATAGTACTTAGTAGTATTTCTTCATTATTAAGAATATTTTCAGGAATGTAATTTAAATAAATACCTGTTGTATCACTTAAATAGCTAATATCAAGTTTAAATCTCTCTTTTTGCACATCATATACATTATATCCAAGTGAGTATATGTTTTTCATCATCAGATCCCATGTGTAAGAAAATGGTGAAAGCGAAACCGGCTTCAACAGCTTTACAAACAGAGCCTCTGATAAATTATTGCTTACGATGTTATTATTCGAAAACTCCCCTACCTGATATATTTCCCCATTATACATAAACTCAAATGCAACTGCCAGAACCTCATCATCATTTAAAGGGGAATTTAAAGAGATATAACCTAGTTGAGGTTGAAGTTTGTATTCTTCACTACTAAGTAAGCGAGCATTTTCAAGTTTCTCATAATCCTGCCCTGAAAGCATTGTTGAAGGAAAAGTGCTTTCAATATCGCTAATATTCCTAGCACCAGAGTAATTAGATATTAATTCTTCATACAGCGAGTTAGCTCTGTTATTTGTAGCTTCAACTCCACCTATGGGTATCCATAAATCATTTCCAATGTACTCATTCTCTCCTAAATCCGCAAATGCTACAATGTTTCTAACTTGATTGTAGTTGCTTCGCTTATTTGTCACCCATACTTCAATACGACTAATTGTTACTCGAGACTGTATATAGGGTAATTTGCTCAATGCATTATCATAAACCTCCCTGAAATAGTGGCCAAGAAAAAAATGCCTGTTCTCATCATACTGGTCTGCATTAATCTGGAAGGGGTAGGTCATGGTGCCGTCAGTAGAGGAAGTTGGCTGAGATTCTGTTAATTGTCTTGAGAATATAGTGTTAATATGCAGGTTGCCAAACTGTAAGTCGCTTTTAACCCCAAACAACGCTTCACCTGTATTTACTAGTGAATTTGTTGTTGTCATTCTTACATTTCCAGCCTCAATATTTTTAATTATATCATCCTCGTCACCTTTAAAAGACAAATTAATCTGTCTTGCATCTATATTGAATGAAGCATCGCTGTTATAATTAATATCGAAATTAATTTTATCCCCAACCTTTGCATTCATCGTCATATTTATATCCTGATCGAAGTTGAATATACTTTTCCTTCTAGCTCTCTGGGGTAGTGTAGGGTTATTATAAACATTACGTTTAATTCCTGCGAATACTTCTATATAACCACTAGTAGTAATAACAACACCTCCAGGACCGAATACAGATTCAAGTGGTCTCTTGCTCTTGCTTCTGTTTGGAAGGATAAATCGTTGTGGGTAATCATGCTCTTGATTTGAAATCGAATTTCTGCTTCTAAAATAGTTAATTTGATCTTCACGTCTTCTATATTCTCTATATTCTTCATAAGACATTGTAAAAGGAGTGGATATGATTTTACTGCCTATCTTGTTTTCAAAGACATACCTATTACTTATATAGTCATATCTGACTACTGTATTTATGTTAGATGGAGTTTTAAGGTTGATAGGTTGATCAAATAAGAGATCATCTGTCTTTTTTAATAATCTAGATTCATATTTGATACTATCACTAGATTCCAGTGTGTTTGTATCTTCTAATACAGAGGTCTCAGTAATTGTAGAATTGCTATTTAATATATGTGTAGAAGAATTGGTTGTTTGTGATTCAAGCTGAGCATGTAAATATTCGCTTCCATTTAGCATAAACAGAAGTAATAAATGAGATATGTAGAGTATATTTTTCAGAGAATCAATTGTTAAACAGTATTATAGCAGTTTTATATTTTAGTATTACGTAACCGCCAACTGTTTTTGATCTCTTCTATAATCTTTTTAAGGCCTCTTTTATTATTGCTTCAACTGATAGTGAAGGTTTCTCTTTTATTAATTTCGATACCACTTTTTGAGAAGCGTTTTGAACAAATCCAAGCATCACAAGAGCCGAAACAGCTGCATGACCAGAGTCTGTAAGTGTAATCCCTTTAGGTGACACTATTGCTCCGCTATCATCGGTAAATTTTATTTTGTCTTTCAGGTCAACAATTATACGCTGAGCTGTTTTAGCACCTATACCTTTAACCGTCTGAAGTATGGTTATATTTTCAGAAGCAATTACCCCTTCAAGCTCTTTAGAACTAAGTGATGATAGTATAACTCGAGCAGTGCTTGGACCTACACCTGAAACACTAATAAGTAACATAAAAAGTTCGCGCTCATGTTTATCAACGAAGCCAAACAATTGATATGTATCCTCACGTATAGATTCATAAACATAAAGTTTTACGTTCTGTTTATCACTAATTGCTCCATAGGTGTTAAGTGAGATGTTCATCTGATAACCTATTCCATAGGTTTCAATAGTTACCGATGCAGGAGTAATCTCAGAAACATCTCCTTTAATATAGTCAATCATTTTAATTTAATTGGTTGATTACGTAATACCATCACTATAACGGTAAAATATCTAAAAAATTATACTCTGAAAGCACTGTTTTTTTTTATGACGTAAACTTATGCCCTTTAGCCAAACCGCCTTCACTTGTCTCTTTGTACAATGAAGGTATATCATGACCAGTTTCTTTCATAACAGTTACTATTCTGTCAAATGACACTCTGTGTATACCATCAGTGAATGAAGAATACAGGTTTGCATCTAAAGCACGTGCAGCAGCAATTGCATTACGTTCAATACAAGGTATCTGAACTAAACCACATACAGGGTCGCAAGTCATTCCAAGATGATGCTCAAGCCCCATTTCTGCAGCATACTCTATTTGAGCTGGACTGCCTCCAAAGAGCTGACTTGCAGCTGCAGCTGCCATTGCACAAGCTACACCAACCTCTCCCTGACAACCTACTTCAGCACCAGAGATAGATGCATTTTCTTTTACTATGTTCCCAAACAATCCGGCAGTTGCCAAAGCCCTCAACATACGGTTTTTACTGAAGTCTCTACTCTTCTCTAAGTGATACAAAACAGAGGGAACCACACCACATGAGCCACAAGTAGGAGCGGTAACAATTTCTCCTCCAGAAGCATTTTCCTCTGATACAGCAAGAGCGTATGCAAATACTAAGCCTCTAGACTTCAACGATTCTTTATGTCCTTTTGCTCTAATATAATAGCTTGCTGCTTTTCTATGAAGACTTAAAGGTCCGGGAAGAATACCTTCATTGTCAAGTCCCCTTTTAATTGCACTTTTCATAACTTTCCATACCTCTTCAAGATAGTCCCATATATCGCTTTCCTCACACTCCTCAACATATTCCCAGTAACTCTTTCCTGTTTTACCACACCAATCCATTATTTCAGACATTGTGGACATATTGTAAATATGCTTACCATCACCATCTGATAATCCAATAGTTTTTTTTCCGTCAGAGAGAGCCCCTCCTCCAACACTATACATTGTCTTAGAATCTAGCAACCTGTCGTTATTGTCATAAGCCTCAAGCTTAAGAGCATTTGGATGATATGGGAGAAATGTTTTTGGCAACCACTCAATTGTAGTAGGTGCAACTGGCTCAAGTACAGCTAGCAGTGCTTGGTCGGTAAGGTGACCTTTCCCCGTAGCAGCTAAACTTCCATAAAGAGTGATATTAAACCTGCTAGCTTGTGAAAAGTCGCTGACAAACAGCTCAGCAGCTTTTTTAGGACCCATGGTATGACTGCTTGATGGTCCATTTCCAATTCTATATAATTCTTTGATTGATAGCATTTTATGGGGTGTATAGTATGATTTTTAACTTACGAGCAAAGATAATCATTATTTATTGACTTTCCTATTTCATTCCTCCTATGTAAATCGTCGTAAAAAGTAAACTCTATGTGCAAATAATTCAAATTTTCATACCTTTGATGTTTAGTTTTAATATTTGAATATAACTATATGAGCAACAAAAATAATTATCAATACAATATTGAAGCACAAGATATCGACTTTAGAAGGAAAGTTTCACTAACATCTTTAACTAATTTTATTTTAATAACTGCAGGGAAAAACGCAGATGAGAATGGTTTTGGTATTATGAATTTGCTGGCTGAAGGATATACTTGGGTACTATCTAGATTGGTTATTGAAATGGAGCGTATACCAACAGAACACGATTCTATATCAATTGAAACATGGGTAGAAAAAGTTGGAACCGCTTTCACAACCCGTAATTTCAAAATCAGTGACTCCAATCAGGAAATTATAGGATATGCAGCATCATCGTGGGCGGTTATGGATATGAAAACCCGCAGAGGTGTACCACTTGATACTATTCCTTCAATGCAAAGTTTTGTGGTCTCAAAATCCACACCAATAGGTGAGCCAGAACGAATAATTAGTACCGACGGGGAAATAGCCAATAGCTTCACCGTTAGATATAGCAAAATTGATGTCAACAATCATGCTAATAGCCTCTACTATGTTCAATGGATATCCGACTGTTTTTCACTCGATTTCTACCGCTCGCACAAAATAATCCGGTTTGAAATCAATTTTTTAAAAGAACTCACAATTGACGATAAAGGTAAAGTGCACCGAGAGGAAGTTGCTCCCGGTGACTTTTACTTTTCTATAATAACCCGCGATAAGGGGGTTGTTTGCAGGGCAAGGATCTTGTTCGAGAAAATCTAGTTGCTATTATCAAATTTAATTTAACGTTCGTCAATCAGTTAAACTAAAGATGTTTGAGAGACTTTCTAAAATAAAACTATCACAGATAAAATAGCATAAAATCAAAGTAGATTACTTGCAAGTTCCGAAAGTTCACTGCGTTCACCCTTAACCAAATTTACATGGCCAAACAGGTTTTGGTTTTTCATCTTGTCAATCATATAGGCTAAACCATTAGACTGCATATCGAGGTATGGTGAATCTATTTGTTGCAAGTCACCCGTAAATACCATTTTAGTGTTTTCTCCTGCACGAGTAATAATTGTCTTAACTTCATGAGGAGTAAGATTCTGTGCCTCATCAATTATACAGAATGTTTCGGTTAAACTTCTTCCTCTAATGTATGCCAATGCTTCTATCTCAAATCTTCCCGATTGTTGCAACTCATCAATTAGCTTTAGGTCTGAGCTGTTTTGACCCAATTGCGATTTAATTACGTTGAGATTATCAAATAATGGTTGCATGTAGGGAGCAATTTTCTGCTTTTCATCACCCGGCAGATATCCTAAATCTTTATTCGAAAGCGATACAATTGGTCTTGCTAGCAATATCTGGCTATAAATCTTGTTCTGTTTTAACGCAGCTGCTAGAGCTAAAAGTGTTTTTCCCGTACCGGCCTTACCTGTTAATCCCACCAGTTTAATATCAGGGTCATTTAATATTTCAAATGCAAATGTCTGTTCAGCATTTCTTGCGTGAATTCCAAAATTTGCCTCTTTTTCAACCTTCTTAATCTTTTGTGTGAACGGATTGAACCTAGCCAGCACACTATTTCTTTCACTTTTTAGAATAAAACACTGGTTTGGATATAACTCAGTTTCAAAATTAAACTCATCTATATCTACAGCATTTTCTGAATATATCTTATCAATAAGGTCAGGGTTTATTCCTTCAAAAACCACTTCACCCATTTCAAAAATGTCAACATCAGTAACCTTATCCGTAATATAATCTTCAGCAAGCATTCCTAGTGAGCGTGCTTTCATTCTTAAGTTGATATCTTTAGAAACTAAAATAGTTTTTACACCCGGTTTCTTTTCTGCAATTTCAGAAACTACAGAAAGTATACGGTTGTCAGGAGTTTTTTCAGGAAATGCATCGGTGATTTTTTTATTATCTTGCGATGCATTTACAATATAAAGCCTGCCTTTACCAACACCAAGGTCGGCCCCTTTAGTAAACATCTGGTCGTCCGAGATAAGATCAAGCTCTCTTACAAAAGCTCTTGCATTGAAGTTTATCTGCTCGTTACCTTTTTTAAACTTATCTAGCTCCTCCAATACAATAAAAGGGATATAGATATCATTTTCTTCAAAATTGCTGATAGCTTCATAATCGTGAAGAATTACGTTAGTATCAAGAATAAAGTTTTTTTTTGTTGTCTGTGCCATGTTTTTTTTCTTTAAAATTAAATTACAAATTGAGCTTAGTAGTACACTTTAAGACATCAACAAATATAACTTAAAAATATTAATAACGGTGTGTAACACTGATATTTTCCTCAAAGTGTAAATATTTTCAATTTTTATTGCAAAAAGTTTTGTCATAATCAATTTATATCTATCTTTGTCAGGCAAAAGTATTTTATCAGCAGGTCGTTATTTAGTTACTTCACACTTGTAAAGTTATTTCCTAACTCCTATTTATATCAACTTCTGCGCAATTATTTATTTAAATTTTATTATTTTACATGAACATTTTTGTAGCTGGCTTAAGTTATCAGATTACTGACGCCGATTTAAAAGAACTGTTTGAGGAGTATGGTGAAGTATCCTCAGCAAAAATTATCTCCGACCGCGAAACTCGTCGTTCTAAAGGCTATGGCTTTGTAGAAATGGCAACTGAAGAAGATGGACAACGTGCCATCGAAGAACTAAATGATGCAGAATATGACGGACGTACATTATCTGTATCTGTTGCTCGTCCCCGTACAGAAAGAACCGGTGGCGGTGGTGGTAACCGTGGAGGTTACGGCAATCGTGACAGAAACAGGTATTAATCTTTATAGGTTCAATTAAATTAAACTGCAGCTCATTGAGTTGCAGTTTTTTTTATTCTTCATTTTTAGTAATTTTGTTTCATACTTTATAAAACTAGCAAATGGCAATAATACTCTCAATTGAAACAGCAACACCTGTATGCTCATGCGCATTATTGCGTGATGGAGAAGTTATAATAAACAGAGAAAGCCACCAAGGTCAATCACATTCAACACTCTTGGGTGTATTTGTACATGATATAATGGAGCAAGCTAGGCAAACTAGCTTAATAATTGATGCAATAGCAATTAGTAGTGGTCCGGGGTCTTATACAGGTCTTCGTATCGGAGTTTCTGAAGCTAAAGGGTTGAGCTACGGTTTGGGTATTCCTATGATTGCAATACCTACCTCATATATTATGGCATCTATAATGAAAGATAGGTTAGAGAAAGATGTTTTACTTTGTCCGATGATAGATGCCAGGCGTATGGAAGTTTACGCCACAATTTTTGATAATTCGTTAAATATTATACGAAAAACTTCTGCAGATATAGTTGATTCTACTAGTTATAATGATATATTAAATTCAAACAAAGTAGCATTCTTCGGAAATGGATCCGAAAAATGTAAAGAAGTACTTAATCACCACAATGCTATCTTTATTGAGGATATACATCCACTAGCAAGTGGAATGGGCAAATTAGCCGAAAAAGCATTTAATGAAAAAGATTTTGTCGACAGCGCTTACTTCGAGCCATTTTATCTTAAAGAGTTTGTTGCAACGACTCCAAAAAATAAAATAATTTAAGGTGCCAAACGGTGCAATGTCCATCCTTCTTCTGTTTTGTAATATACTAATCGGTCATGCATCCTGCTAGGCCTACCTTGCCAAAACTCAATTACAGTAGGTCTTATTATATATCCACCCCAATGACTCGGGCGATGAACAGGCATACCTTCAAACTGTACAACCATTTCTTCTTGTAGCTTTTCAAGATCCTCCCTATCCTTAACTATTTTGCTCTGAGGAGATGCCCAGGCTCCAATTTTAGCATCTTCAGGTCGTTCATTAAAATATAATTCCGACTCTTCTGCAGAAAGTTTCTCTGCCCTTCCTTCTACGCGCACTTGACGTTCGATGTCATGCCAGTCAAATACAATAGCAGCTTCGGGATTAACAACAAGCTCCCTTCCTTTTCTACTCAAATAATTGGTAAAAAAGACAAAACCTTCATCATTTACTTCCTTCAGTAACACTACTCGTGCCGATGGTTTACCATCTTTAGTAGCAGTAGCCAAGGTCATTGCATTAGGTTCGGTAAGACCTGATTTTATTGCAAAATCCATCCATTCGTTAAATACCTCAATAGGACTTTGAGGCATATCGGTCTCATTAAGACTACCGGCAACATATTCTTGCCGCATTTGACGTAAATTATCCATAACGCAAATATAACAGAGGTTGCCTATTTTCAGATATTTCAACTGGTTAATTATATGTAAAGAAGCAATTTTTATTAACTTCGTGCTGAATATTTATTTAAATACTAATGTTGAGCTTTACTAATGATAAAAGTTGAAAATGTTTTTAAGAGCTTCGGTGAACTGCAAGTTCTAAAGGGAATAGATTTGGAGGTAAAAAAAGGAGAAATTGTATCTATAGTAGGACCCAGTGGCGCAGGCAAAACCACACTGCTTATGATTATGGGCACATTAGAGAAATCAGATTCGGGCAAGATTTACATAAATGACAATGAACTAAGTAAACTTGGCGAAAAAAAGCTCTCTGATTTTCGTAATAAAAACATAGGTTTTGTGTTTCAATTTCATCAGCTATTGCCTGAGTTTACAGCTTTAGAGAATGTAATTATTCCAGCTCTCATTGGTAAGGTTAAACATGCAGAAGCACAGAAGAAAGCTTTAGAGTTGCTTAACATGATGGGTTTATCTGATCGTACAGAGCATAAGCCTGCTGAGCTCTCAGGCGGGGAGAGGCAAAGGGTGGCCGTAGCCAGAGCGCTTATTAATGACCCTCTGGTTGTCTTTGCCGATGAGCCTTCGGGTAGCCTAGACAGTGACAACAAAGAAGATCTTCATCGCTTATTCTTTGATTTGCGTGACAGACTTAACCAAACATTTGTTATTGTTACGCATGATGAGCATTTAGCCTCAATTACAGATCGAACTATTCATATGATTGATGGAAAAATAACTAAAAACTAATCAAGATATAACTGGAAATGAAAGTAAAATCAATATTTATGGCAATTATTTTATGCGGAAGCTTGTTGTCATGCAACAATGTTTCGGATACTTCATCTAAAAAAACTAGTAAAGATATGGGTGAGATAATTGGAAAGGTTAATCCTGTTATAGAAAATGAAATAATGTCACCCGAGGTGCTTTACAGTTTTGGTAGAATAGGTGATGTAGCTGTTTCGCCCGATAGATCTAGGTTTATATATCAGGTTACATATGTAAGTATTCCACTTAATAAAACCAATTCAGAGCTGTTTGTTATGAATAGCGATGGTACAGGAAAAAAACAGCTCACAATAACTAATAACCGCGAAAGTAATCCTGTCTGGATAAATAATGGGCAAAAGATAGCTTTCCTCGGCAACGAAACAGGCTCTTCTCAGATATGGAGCATGAACCCCGATGGTGGAGGTATGACTCAGATTTCAAATATCGATGGAGGTATAAATGGGTTTAGCTTCTCGCCAGATGGAAAGAAAGTTTTATTTGTGAAGGATGTAAAAAGTATTGTAACAGCACCCGACAGATATGCCGATCTACCACAGGCTTCCGGACGTATTGTTGACGATCTGATGTATAAGCATTGGGATCATTGGGTGGAAAGTGTTCCTCACCCTTTTGTGGCCGACCTAAATGGAAGCAATCTTTCTAATATAATAGATATAATGGAAGGAGAGCCTTACGAATCTCCATTAGCTCCTTTTGGAGGAATAGAACAACTAGCCTGGAGCCCCGACAGTAAAACAATTGCATACACATCTAAAAAGAAAGTTGGAAAAGAGTATGCAATATCTACAAATTCAGATGTTTATTTTTACAATGTCGAAACCGGCAAGACCAAAAATGTAACAGAAGGAATGATGGGTTATGATATAAATCCACAATTCTCACCCGATGGAACATTACTTGCATGGCAAAGTATGGAAAGAGATGGCTACGAAGCCGACAAAAATCGACTATTTGTAATGAATCTTACAACTGGAGAGAAAATAGATTTAACAGCGGGATACGATAATAATTGCGATAGTTACATATGGGGAGATGATAACAATACAGTCTTCATGCTCTCCTCTGTTTCCGGAACTACTCAGATTTACCATGTAGATATTTCAACTAAAGAGATTAAAAAACTAACAGAAGGTAAGCATAATTACGTGTCAGTATCATTAGGAGGCGAAGGGTTTATTGCCACAAGACAATCAATGTCTCAGCCAAGCGAAATTTATAGTGTTAATATTAATTCTGGTGAATCAAAAGAACTATCTTTCGAAAATAGCCATATACTCAATCAGGTTCAAATGGGAGAAGTTGAAGAACGATGGATTGAAACAACCGACAACAAGCAGATGCTTACTTGGGTAATTTATCCTCCTAACTTCGACTCAACAAAGAAATATCCTGCACTTCTTTACTGTCAGGGAGGACCACAAAGTACTCTAGATCAGTACTGGTCTTACCGATGGAACCCACAGATGATGGCGGCAAATGGATATATTGTTGTAGCCCCCAACCGGAGAGGTGTACCCGGATTTGGATCAGAATGGCTTGAGCAGATAAGTGGAGATTATGGAGGTCAGAACATGAGAGACTATCTTTCTGCAATTGATGCCCTAGCTAAAGAGCCTTTTGTAGACGAAAATAGATTAGGTGCAACAGGAGCCAGTTACGGAGGGTTTTCTGTATATTGGCTTGCCGGCAACCATGAAAATCGCTTTAAAGCTTTTTTCTCTCATGCAGGAATTTTTAATACTGAGGCGCAATACCTCGAAACTGAAGAGATGTTCTTTGCGAATTGGGATATGGGCGGACCCTTCTGGGATAAGTCTAACGCAATCGCACAAAATACATATGAAAACTCTCCTCACCGTTTTGTAGATAAATGGGATACTCCAATAATGATTTCACATGGTGAATATGATTATCGCATACTGGCATCACAAGGCATGATGGCATTTAATGCAGCACAATTGCAAGGAATTCCTTCACGAATGCTCATTTATCCAGATGAGAATCACTGGATACTAAAACCTCAAAATGGAATATTGTTTCAAAGAGAGTTCTTCCGTTGGTTTGATGAATGGTTGAAATAATATTTTTACTAAAAAATATTCATAAAAGTTTTGCAATTCTGAAAATATCCCTATCTTTGCACTCGCTAAATGAAACAGTACTAATAGAGAATAGAGATTCTTAGATGTAAAGTGCAAAATGTTTCAGAATTGCAGAACCAATGGTGTGGTAGTTCAGTTGGTTAGAATACCTGCCTGTCACGCAGGGGGTCGCGGGTTCGAGTCCCGTCCATACCGCAA